>ULVF01085417.1_pt1 | contig 13808 bp, 15 predicted proteins | sample 1959201 | NCBI WGS metagenome assembly ULVF01 (sample SAMEA4835779, study PRJEB28245) | human gut metagenome | biome: gut microbiome; material: fecal sample | place: Denmark | collected 2008 | reverse complement strand
TTTTTTACAATTTTTCTTATTTTACAAAAGGAAATATTAATGCAAATACCAAAAGTATTATTAAATTCAAATAATTATTGTTCAAAAAAATTGTTCTCCAGTGATAAAAGAAATTATAGAAATCAAAAATTTTTAAGCCCAATAAGTTGTGATACTTTTACTATATCTGATAAGTCTTTAATATCTTTTTCCTCAAACAATTATCTAGAAAATATGTATTTTGACTTGCGAAATACAGATCCTAGTCTAAATTATCACGATATCCAAAGACTTACTGCCGATGAAATGTCTTCTTTACTTCCATATACTGAATATCAGTTGAGAGTTTTGAGGGATGTAAAACAAGAAGCGGAATTACCTTATAAACTTCCGTTTATATTAAATAATTTGTTGCAAAACAGATTGTATAATTCTGATGAGATTGATGTTAATAAAACGGATTTTTCTGATTATAAAAAGATTATTAATGAATACAATATGATAAGTGAAGTTGGTGATAAAAAAGAAGTAGAGAATATCGCAAATAATTTTATTAAAAATTATATTGTAAAAAGTAAAAATTTCAGTGGTGATTCAAATATAAATAAAGTTTGTTGTTTGTTTACTGAGACGTTATTAAATAAACTGGATAAGAATACAATTTTAAATATGATAAATAGTTATTCGGATATTATGCAAACTAAAAGACTATTTAATATGCAAAAATCTCTAGTATCTGTATATAATGAAGCAAATTCTTTTGAAAATAAAAGGGATATACCTCCCAAATTATACCTTGATGGCTTATCAAGCGAGCGTAATGGAAATATTTTAGATAGGTTAAAATCAAATCCTATACTTAATAATACTTATTTAGATGTTACAACTTCTTACCCAGGTCTTACTGCTAGTGATATCGAAAAAAGTGATTTTAAAAATTCTCTGCCTAATATTCAATATAAAATACAGCTTTTAAAAAATATTAAAAATGATGCGGATATTCCTTATAAGAGTCCGTTTATAATTTATAATATTTTGAAGGATACAACTTCAAGGGGAATATTTAATGTAGCTTATTATTCTGATTTTAAAGAATTAATTCAAAATTATAAAGAATTGCCAGAAGTTAATAATAAAAAAGAAATAAAAGAACTGGTGCATTCTATGATAAGTGATTACATAAAATACTTTAAACCAATTAATGAAAAATCTGTCGAGAGTTTTGCTTATATAGATTATGTAAAGACTCTGTTAGAAAAAATGGATAAAACAGATGTTATAGTCATAAAAGATAAATTTATAAATTCTATTGATAATTTGCAGCTGACAAAATTGCAAAAAATATTAAAAAATTGTGTATATTAGAAAAAATATTTTTACAATATAAAATTGTAAAAATATCCGATAATTGTAAATGTAAAAAAAAAGAGAGCATTATGCTCTCTTTTTTCTTTAATCCATTGTTTTGTATCTTTTTAATACGGTATCTTTTATATAATTATCATCTGATTTTAGTGCTTTGATTAATATTTCATTATCAGGTTTAGCTCCGGCATTAATAAGTAATTCTACAATTTTAGGTTGTTTCTTTTGAATTGCGTAAGCAAGAGGTTTTGTGTATCCTGCTGATTGATTTACATCTGCACCATATGCTATTAATGTTTCTACGATTTTTGCATCTTTTTGTCTGATTGCCATTAATAATGGTGTTATACCTGCCAATTCTTTATTTGGGTCGACTTTATTATCCAAAAGCATTTTTACAACTTCATTTTGATTACTAGCAATTGCTACATATATTGCAGGTGTTTTCATAAAGGTAGAATCAGGGCTCATTCCTGATTTAAGGAATAAATCTACAAGTTGAACGTTTCCGTTGCTTATTGCACTAAAGAAGTTATAGGTATTGTATTTAACATCTTGTGCTTGAATTTTTGCAATATATGCTTGGTGCATATCAGTTTCAGCATCCGCGTAAACTGCAGTTTGAATTGCTATTAAAATAAATAAAAGTGATAGTATCTTTTTCATATTCCCTCCTATATTCAGAATATTATAATAGCATTTTTTTTTATTTTTGTATACTACTAATTGCTTCTTCGGTTGAAAAAGCAATATCTTTATGGCCGATAAGTTTTCTTAGTCCTAATTTCAGAGTAGATGCTGCGACTTCACGATTATTGAATATTATAATAACTCTTACATTTTGCCCTTTTAGTGTTAAGATTAGGTCTTCCATCGCGAATACTGCAGATATATCTATGCTTTTAAGATTTGAACAATCTAATATTACGTTACGATTATCCAGAACATCATCAATTCTTGATGCGATTTGGGAAGCCGAACCAAAAAATAGTGTTCCGTCAATATGCATAATCATTGTTTTATTTTTCAAGTCTTCGTCAATGTAGTTTTCCTGAGAAACATCAGAAAGTCCTACTATTTTTATATCAGTTTGTTTAGCAACATTTGCGGCAAATAGAACTGATGAGAGTACGACTCCGACTCCTACAGCCAAAATTAAATCATCAAATATTGTGATTAAAAATACCAAAAGCATTACTAATAAATCGTTTCTTGGTGCAACTTTAATAAGTTTTATAAATTTGTAATCAATAATACCAATTCCAACTTTGATTAAAATTCCAGCAAGTACAGCAAGTGGAATTTTTGCTGCAACAGGAGCAAGAAATATAATAATTAAAATTAGCAATACCGAATGGATTATGCCTGATAAACGTGTTCTGCCGCCACTTTTAATATTAACGGCAGTTCTCATCATTGCTCCGCAAGATACAACCCCTCCAAATAGTGCTGCAACTATATTCCCTATGCCTTGTCCTATTAATTCTTGATTTGATTCGTGTTTTGTCTTAGTCAAAGAATCTGCAACTAAAGCTGTTAATAGAGAGTCAATTGATCCTACGATTGCAAGTGTTAGTGCAATAGGAATTATTATCTCAATTTCTGATAATTTGAATGTCGGAATTGTAAGGCTTGGAAATGCTTGAGGAATTTCTCCGATAGTTTTTACATCAAAGTTGAAGATTATTGCGGTTAAAGTTCCTAAGATAAGAGCTATTAATGGCGGGGGAACTATTTTAGCAAGTTTTTTAGGGGTGAAAAATACTATAAGTAAAGTTAAACCGCCAATTATTACACTGTGTAAATCAGAATTAGGAATTGATTTGAATACGTTAATTAAAGCTTCTACAGGTGTTCCGTTAAATTCAAGCCCTAAAAAAGAATTTAATTGTAATAAGATAATTATTGCTCCGATACCGCTCATAAATCCTGAGATTACAGGGTATGGGATGAAATTAACAAGCTTTCCGACTTTGAAAAGTCCGAGGATTATTTGGAATATTCCTGATAATAATATTGCCGCAAAAATTAAATTTGCGTTATCAGAGTGCATCGCAACAACAGATGCAATTACGACAGTAAGCGGTCCAGTAGGACCAGAAATCTGAGTAGGAGTTCCGCCAAATATTGAGGCTAACATTCCGACAATTATAGAACCGTATATTCCTGCAGTTGCTCCTAATCCGCTTGATACCCCTAAGGCTATTGCAAGTGGTAATGCTATTACTCCTGCAGTAATTCCGCCCAGTAAATCACCTTTAAAGTTTGATAGTATCCCTGTTTTCATAATATAAATCCCCATATAATCTTTCAAATATTTATATAGCAGAATATTTAAAATTTTACAAGGGGACTTATGTTTATTTATTTTTTTTATTTTTCTCTAGACAAGACCTTCTTTAAGAGCTTTTACTGCTGCTTGTGTTCTGTCATCTACTACAAGTTTTTGGATAATATTGCAAACATGGGCTTTTGCAGTGTGTTCAGAAATTGTTAATTCTTCAGCGATTTCATGATTTGATAAACCTTCTACAACTAGTTTAAGAACTTCATATTCTCTTTGAGTCAGATTTGCGTGTTGTTCTTTAAACATAGCTCTTGACATTTGTCGAGGAGGTATTACTCCGCAATTCTTTTCTCTTAATATCGGAACTACCTGAGGGTCAAGCCACATTGCGCCTTGTTCAACTGTTTTTATAATCATTTTTAAGGCGTCTGTGCTTATATCTTTCATTACATAAGCACATGCTCCGGCATGTAGCGCATCTATTATTTCTTGTTCGCTCAAGTGTGATGTGAGAATTATTACTTTCGCTTTACTGTCTAATTCAAGAATTCTTTTTGTTGCTTCTATCCCTGAAATATCAGGTAGACCGATATCCATTACAACAACATTAGGGTGTGTTGTTCTGAATTTTTCAACAGCTTCTTTCCCGCTTTGAGCTTCAGATGCTACTATTATTTCATCTTGTCCTTCAAATAGAGATTTTAGCCCTACACGAATTAATTTTTGATCTTCTACAAGTAATATGTTTATTGTCATGATAATTTCTCCCTATATTACTTATAAAATTTTTGTAATTGTAATTAATCCCTTTTATATGAACTAATTGTGACAATATTATAGAGAGTTGATTTGGAAATAAAATTTGTATTATTAATTTAAAATGAACAAAAATTTTTTATTTTCGTTATATTGATATAAAGCTTAAAAAATATAATCATGAAATTGAAAAGGAGAGATTATGTCAGAAGAAATTAAACAAGAAACTTGTAATTGTGAAAAATGGACAATTAGTCCTGAATTTAAACAATTCTTACTAATGATTTTAGCTTCTTTCTTAGGCTGTTTAGTTGCATTGTGCCTATATAGTGCAGCAATAAAACCGAAAAAACATTGTCCTTGCCCTCCTCCACCTCCAAGATTTGAAGCTGTAAGACATTTTGATGGTTATCAAGGACCACCAAGAGGTGATTTTAGACCGGATAGACCGCACAGACATCATAGATTCGACGCCCCGGGACCAAAAGCAAAAGATTTCAAAGCTCCTATAAAAAAAGATGCTCCTAAAGCTCCGGCCCCAAAAGCATAATATTTTAAAAGCCTCTATTAATAGAGGCTTTTTTGTTGTTATATTTAATTAAATCTTAATATTTTTTTGATAGCAAAATAAATTATTTTGAGTTATTATGTAAATGGTAAATATACATAAGGTAAAGAATATGAAATATTCAAATTATTCAGCAATAATTATAGGAAGCGGTATTTCAGGATTGTATGCTGCTTTAAAAATAGATCAGCAGGTAGATCTCCCCGACGGCTTGCTGTTGATTACGAAGTCAAAATTAGGTGAGAGCAATTCAATGTATGCTCAAGGCGGTATTGTCGGTGTAATGAAAGAAAATAAAGCTGATTCTACAGCTTCACATATTTCTGATACGATTAAAGCAGGTGCCGGGCTGAGTGAATTTAATACTGTCAAGTATATATCAGAGCATTCTGATGCAGTTATAAAAGATTTATTGAAATTCGGAGTTGAATTTGATAGAGATGAAAATAATAACTTATGTTTTACCAAAGAAGCTGCTCATAGCGTAAGAAGAATATTACATTCAGGCGGTGATGCTACAGGCCGAATGATAGAACTAGCATTATGTAAAAAAGTCAGTGAAAATAAAAATATAGAAATTTACGAAGAAACTGATGCTGTCGAATTATTGGTTAGTGAAGGCCAATGCAAGGGTGTACTTGTATTTAATGATGAAACTCAAGAGTATGAAACAATTTATTCTCCTGCAGTAATTCTTGCAACAGGTGGTATCGGGCAATTATATAAATATACTACAAATCCAATTGGGGCAACCGGTGATGGATTAGCTTTAGCTTATAATGCCGGAGCTGAAATGCAGGATATGGAATTTGTTCAATTCCACCCGACATCATTAGCTATTGATTGTGGAGAAAACAGATTTTTAATTTCTGAAGCAGTCAGAGGTGAAGGTGCAAAATTGTGTGATGGTGATGGTGTTGAATTTATGGCTAAGTATGATGAAAGAAAAGAGTTAGCACCTAGAGATATTGTCACACGCGCAATTTTTAATGAGATGAAGCAAAATCATGTAGATAATGTTTATTTGAATGCAACTTGTATCGATTCCAAAAAATTGGCAAAACGTTTCCCGACTATTTCTAAAAAATGTCAGGAAAACGGTATTGATATTTCAAAAGATTTTATACCTGTTTCTCCTGCTGCTCATTATTATATGGGCGGAGTAAAGACAAATTTGAGAGGTGAAACTTCAATAAAAGGTTTGTATGCTATAGGTGAAGTATCATCAACAGGTTTGCATGGCGGTAATAGACTTGCCAGCAACTCATTGTTGGAATGTGTTGTTTGTGCATATTCTGTTGCGGATTATTTGAAATCAATTGAGTTAAAAACTCCAAAACAAATTGATGAAAATATTAAATCCATATTAGATGAATATTCTGAAGAAGATGCTGTTCTTGAAGAATTGGATATTCCTGCAATGAAGAAAAATCTTCAAGATATAATGTGGAATAATGTAGGTATTTTGCGTGATAAAAATTCTTTGATAAACGCAATTAATGAGTTGAACAAGTTAAAAATAGAATTCCCAAGAAAATTTAAATGCCTGAGTCGTGACGAATATGAATTTAGAAATATGTTGACTGTTGCAATGCTTATAACTAATTCAGCTCTAATGCGTAAAGAATCCCGAGGCGCACATGCAAGAATAGATTATCCTGAAACTCTTGATATGTGCGTGCATAGTAGAATTTCAAAAAGAGAAGGAGTGCCTGAACTTGTTAAGTAAATTTTATGTAAAAGACCATGTAAAAATGGCATTAATGGAAGATATCGGCTATGGTGATATTACAACTGAAAATTTGGCTGGTGAAAATGATTTTCTAAAAGGCGAATTAAATACAAGAAGCGAAGGTGTGCTTTGCGGATGCGATGTTTTTAAAACTGTATATGAAACTTTGTCAGATAAAGTAGATATAAAATTCTATTTTAAAGATGGTGATAAAATTAAAAAAGGTGATAAAATTGCTGATATTTCAGGTCCTGCAAAAGATTTGCTCATGGGTGAAAGAGTTGCATTAAATTACATTCAAAGAATGTCTGGAATTGCGACAGAAACTCGAAAATATCAAGATGCAATAGCTCCTTATTCTGCAAAAATTGTTGATACAAGAAAAACTACTCCAAACTTTAGAGCATTTGAAAAATATTCAGTAAAAATTGGCGGTGGAGCGTTACACAGATTTAATTTATCAGATTGCGCAATGATTAAAGATAATCATATCCGACTTGCAGGATCATTGACTAAAGCTGTAAATAAATTGCGCGAAAGTATTTCTCACGCTCACAAAATAGAAGTAGAATGTGATACTATTGAGCAAGTTAAAGAGGCAGTAGCTGTAAAAGCTGATATAATTATGCTAGACAATATGTCTGTAGAAGAAATGAAACAGGCTGTTGAAATAATAAATCACAAAGCAATTGTGGAAGCTAGTGGAAATGTAAAATTAGATACGGTCAATGCAATTGCATCTACAGGTGTTGATATAATATCATCAAGTGCAATTGTTGCAAAAGCTCCTACTTTGGATTTGGCTTTAGATATGTAGTTAAAAAGTAAAATGTTTATCAATCTAAAAACGTCTGAATATAATAATTTCAGTCGTTTTTAGATTTAATAGAAGATTTTTTTATAAAGTTTTTTGTAAAGTTTCTTAAAATACATGGCAAAAAATTTTTTCCTTTGTTTTAAAATGAATGTAGAAGATATACATTTATAAATTTGGTGAAAAAATGAAGGTAAACTCAATACAACGTGATTTGACCCTGAAACAGGGTAATTTAAGGCTCCATTCGGAATCTCCGAACTTTAGAGAGAAGAATTATGCGGGCGTGTATGAAAAAAATAATAGAGGATATAATGCAGATTATTGTGGCAGTTTTACGGGAAAGAGTGAAGCTGCCACAACTGTTATAAAAAAGAATTTTTTAGATAAAATTCTTGCAAGTAATTGGTTCGGTAAATTCGCAAAATATTCTGAAGAACACAATATTTCAGCTAGTGCATTAATTGCTTTAGTTTTAGCAGGAGTAATGAGACCGGCAACTATTTTAGCTTTACCTGGTAAAAAGGATAAAGAAGATAAAATATATGCAGCAGGTCACTCAATGGCATCTGGTATTATAGGATTTTTAGTTTCTACAGCAATTACAAGTCCTTTTGATGAATCAATTAAGAAAATATTTGATAGTAAAAAATTTGGATCAGAAAAATTTAAAGCAATGGATGCAGAAATTGCAAGATTGAAGGCAGAAAAAGATGCCGGAACAATTACAAAAGAGGCAAAAGCTACTCTAAAAGCTATGATGAAAAAAAGAGCAGCATTAAGTACATTAGTAAAAAATATTCCAGATTGGGTAATAGGTGTCCCAAGAGCAATTTTAACAATAGCATTAATTCCTCCAATTTTGAAATATGTATTTGGAGTAGAAAAGAAAAAGAAAACTAAACCTGAACAAGAAAATAATGTGAATAATACAGTAAATAAAATGGAAACCCCACAAATGGATTTTATTGAAAAACCTGCTTTTCAGCAATTCAAAGGAGGTGTTAAATAATGAATATAACAATTAATTCTAACACCTATGCAAATAATAGATTATACAATCAAAAACAGAATATCAATAGTTATAAACCAAATTTTAAAGCAAACGCAGCAAGTACAGTATCAGATGCAGCAGAACAAATTCTAGAAAAAGCATCAAAATCAGAGTCTGGTTTATTCAAACCTTTTACGGATGCATATGAAAAAATGACTGATTCTATTGCTGATAAATTTACTTCCAAGTTTGTTGATTCTAAACCTTTGGATTGGTTAGCAGATAAGTTAAAAAATAGTAAAAATCTTTTCCAACATTGTTTAACAGTAGGTTCTGTAATTACAAGTGGTTTGTATATGCAAAGAACTTTGACAAATAAAGAATTGGATAAAGACAGAAAAAATACATTAGCTGTAAACCAAGGTTTAACTTTTGCAGTATCTACAGTTGGTGCTTATGCATTAGATAAATATGTAAAAGGCTGGTGGGATAATGTTACAGCGAGATTTGCTGGACATTTATTAGGTGATAATAAATTTTATTCAGATTATTTAGCTAACAAGGCTGCAGTAATAAAAGAAAATAAAGAATTATTAGCAGCTTCAAAAGCAAGTAATATAAAACCTGAATTAAAAGAAATGCCAAGTGTAATAAAATCGATAGAAAATAATTCTTTTTATAAATCATTGTTGTCAAATGCAGGGGATGATGCAAAAACTTTAATGACAAAAGTAAAAGGTATGAGCCCTTTACGAACAATGATAGTATTTGGTTTTGTATACAGATACTTTGTACCGGTAGTTGTAACTAAACCGGCTAATATTCTTTGTGAAAAATATTTGGCTCATAAAAAAGCAAAAACTGAAAATAAACAAAATGCATAGTTAAATAAATAATAAAAAAGAGTTGTTACTATTTGTGTAGTAATAACTCTTTTTTTATTGAAAAAAAAAGAGTTTTATGCTATATTTTCCATTGTAGATGGGGTAAGATAGTGGAAAAAGATTACTTGAATTTAGATTTAATAGCTAAAGAATGTAACCTGTTAGATGAGTCTGATGTAAATTCTGTTATTCAAAAAATTCAGGCTCTGGATGAGGTATATGAAAGATGTAATCTTGTTAAAATTTATAATTATTTTTTGAGTGTTTGCAAAAATCCTGAAATTTTGATGAATATTATCCAGTGCATGGATCGAATTAGGGATAATGAGTTTCTTGGCCCGCTTTTAGATTTATTATTAATGAAAAATATTGAAACGGAAAAAGATTCTTTTATAAATGTCCGAGCAATGTGTGCAAAAGCAATTGCTAATTTGAAAGATACTTCTGCTGTTACACCGCTTTTATATTGTTTAAATAATAAAGATGAAAATTATAAGGTAAGACTAGCTTGTGCTGATGCTTTGGGGCGTATTGGTGATAGATATGCGGTAGCACCTTTGATTGAAGTTGTAAAAGATGAAGATGAAAAATCTGTATATTTGAGAGAAACTGCAGCTTCAGCTCTTGGCATGTTGGGTGATTTGAGGGCAGTTGATCCTTTAGTAAGTATTTTAGAGACTCAAAAAGGAATTTGGAATAAATTTACTTTTTTGAAAGAACGTGTAATTGAGGCTTTGGGAAAGCTAAGATTGGATGATAATGAAAGAGTTTTTAATGCCTTAAAAAATTCTTTAATGGATGAATCTCCTCAAATACGTATAAATGCTATAGAAGCAATTATGGACAGTGAAAATCCTCAGGCAGTTGATACTATAAAGACTTGTCTTTTAGAGGATGAAAATGAAGAAGTGAAGAAAAACGCGTTGATTGCGTTATATAATCTTGTTGGTCGGGAAATTTTAGATGAGGTCGCTAACGGCTCTAATTATCCTGATACGTTGAAATTGGAAGCTGTTTCAATGATTTCTGAGTATGAAGATGAAAAGGATGATAGTGAAGATGAATAGCCGAGGAATTGTGCTTCTTTCAGGAGGGCTTGATTCTCTTGTTAGTTTAGGATTAGGTATAAAAGATTATGGAGTTTCTCTTGCGTTAACATTTGATTACGGGCAAAAATCCGCAAAATATGAGATTGATGCTTCAAAAGAAATTTGTGATTATTACAAAATTGAGCATAAAGTTATAAATCTTGACTGGCTAAAAAATATTACTCATACATCGCTTGTGAGTGAAAAAGAAATCCCTGAGGGGAAAGAACTTGATAATTCTGTGCAATCGGCAAAGAGTGTTTGGGTTCCAAACCGTAATGGCTTGTTTTTAAATATTGCAGGTTGTTTTGCAGATAGCGAAGATTATGATTATATCTTAATAGGTGCAAATAAAGAAGAAGGTCAAACTTTCCCTGATAACACGCAAAATTTTATAGACAAAGTGAATGCAGAATTTGAATATTCAACTCAGAACCATCCTAAAGTTGTTGCACCCTTGATAAATTCTGACAAAAATGATATAGTAAAGCTGGCATTGGATAATAAAATTCCGCTAGAATATGTTAGAAGCTGTTATGCAGGAGGCGAAAAACATTGCGGGAAGTGCGAATCCTGTACAAGATTAAAAAATGCTTTAGAGTATAACCATGACACATATTATATAAGGAAACTTTTTTGAAAACACAATTTTTAGATAAAGAAATTAAATATGAAGGCTGGCAGCTTTCTCCTCATTGGATTTATAAAAATTTTAAAATCCAAGGAGATGCAACTGTTGCATTTATAGGAGAATGCGATGTAAAACTTACTGAAATGGTGGATATTGAAGATGTAATTAATAATGAGCCGATTTACAGTAAATTAATGTTGAGTTTTATTTCAGAACAATTTAATGTCGGATTAGTTGAGGGTGTATTCAGACAAAGACTTTTAATGTGTATAATAAAAGAAGCTCTTGAAAAAAGAGGATTTGTAATTAGAAGAAACGGTGATGATTTATTTTTTGAAGATAAAAAATTAACTGTTTCCATTGCTACAAAATCTGTAAATTCAATATTAATTCATACGGGTATTAATATCGATTCTGCAGGCGCTCCTGTAAAAGCAAGCGGCTTGACAAGTGAGCTTGGAATTACAGATATAAAAGATTTAGCTGAAGAAATTCTTAAAAAGTATTCAGAAGAAATTGAAGACATAGTTTTAGCATCTACAAAGGTAAGAGGTGTATAATGGAAGAAGATTCAAGAAGACCTTCACATATAAGTTATAAAGATTATCAAAAAAAGGTTACAAAAAATCCTAATGAAGGGATTATAATTTTTGTATCAGCTTTTTTTATTTTGTTACTCCTGTTTTTAGGCATTGCAAAACAAATTTCTCCGGAAGTCGATGTGTCTATTGGGGATGAAGATAATGCTGCTACAAGTTCTGATTCCGAATATACTAAATCATCTGTTGATGAGAGATTAAAACTATTGCAGGATGAAGATAAGACTACTAAAAAGGAAGACAATACTTTTGCAACAGAGTTAGATGAAAAAGTTGTCTTACCTGATCACAAAAATAGTGACAATTCTTCTTCAAATTCTTCTAAATCAGAAGATCCAATTACGTTGCCTGATAAGGAAGCTAATCCTAAACCTACCGAGACAGCTTCTCCTGCACCAAAAAGTGTTCCGGTTCAACAAGCAGTATCTGCAAAAGTTGTTGTTGGTTATTACGCAACAAAAGAACAAGCTGAAGTTGCAAAAGGGATTATCGCTGAATCCGGTTTAAATATTTCTCCTTTTGTACGTAATATTGGCGGAGCTTACACAATCCAAGTTGGTTCTTATGCAACAAGAGAAAAAGCTCAAAGTGTTGCGAATGATTTGTTGAGAAATAACTATCCCGCAAGAATTATTATGGAATAAATATTTAAAAATAAGTAATAGAAAAGTTCTTTAATTTTATAATTAAAGAACTTTTCTATTTATAAATTGATTTAAATTGGTTTAATTAAACCAATTGCAGGCATCACCTTTGCATAGAATGTTTTCAAGACTCGACATTACATCTTCTTTAGTCATTTCATATGTCACAGGAGTAATTGATATTTTATTATTTTTTACAGCTGCAATATCAGTGTTGGAATCTTCTGCTTCTGTAATTAATTCTCCTGCCATCCAGTAGTATACTTTACCTCTTGGATCTATTCTTTTTTCATAGTTATCAGTGAACATTTTTCTTCCAAGTTCAGTAATTGCAACTCCAGCAATATCTTCTTCATCAAGAGCTGGTACATTGATATTTAAAATACTTTTTTTAGGAAAACTAAATTCTTTAAGTTTTGGAAGCAATAGATTTACAAATTTTGCAGCGTATTTAAAATGCTCATATTCATAATTCATACTTGCTAAAGACATTGCAATACTAGGGACTCCGAGCATTGCCCCCTCCATTGCGCAGCTTACCGTGCCTGAATATAAAATGTCAGCACCTAAATTAGGCCCGTGGTTAATTCCTGAAATCACAATATCAGGTTGTTCTTCTTTTGATAAAATAGCATTTATCCCGATTTTAACGCAATCTCCTGGGGTTCCTGTCGTTACCCAAGCTCTTTTTACTCCATGGTATGCATCTACCTCTTCTACACGCAATGGTGTGTGCAAAGTAAGTGAATGCCCTGCAGCGCTCCTTTCTCTGTCTGGTGCTATTACATATACTTCATGTTCTTGGGCTAAAGTTTCTGTAAGACATCTTATACCGTTTGCTGCTATACCGTCATCGTTTGATACTAATATTTTCATATCTCTCCTTTTTATTTCATAAAACTTCTATAAACATAATACTATAACTGTATTTATAATGAAAGTATGAAGTTTTGTAACAAAATATACAATTGATATTCAAATTATAGCAATTATATATATCAAAAATTTTTTATATATATGACACGAGGAAAAGCATAAAACGAGGAATCAAAAACACGTTTTATTGCACACTACACTTCACACTATTACGAGGAATTATTCAAAGAATTCCAACGTCGTTTTCGAAAGGGAACGGCGTTTTTTTTTTTTATTTGCTTAAATTAACCAAAATAACTTGTTATTTTAAAACAACAGCTAAAACTTCTGCAAGTTTACCTGATTTATTATTTTTAAATTTAATTTCTTTTTTTGTATTTGCCGGGGTAAACTCAGATTTTTGATAATTGATTAAGTATTTCATGAATTCAGGACTAAACATCTTACTCCTTTACTACACTAAAATTCCCTACACACTTTGTATATATATAAAAACACAAAAGAAATAATTATTGTTATAAATTTACAAATTATTTACAATATTTAATGAGATGTTATAATTTATATATATAAAGGATTTTTACTATGCGT
>ULVF01008846.1_pt1 | contig 13857 bp, 7 predicted proteins | sample 1959201 | NCBI WGS metagenome assembly ULVF01 (sample SAMEA4835779, study PRJEB28245) | human gut metagenome | biome: gut microbiome; material: fecal sample | place: Denmark | collected 2008 | reverse complement strand
GTGCAAGAACCAGTGCTGCCACCACTATGATAATTATTATTCCCAATAATTTATCATACCATTTTAAAGAAAAACGGTTGTACCCATTATCATAATCATCTTCATAATTATTGTCATATGATGATACATTATCATAATTTCCGCGATATTCGTCTCTTGCCTGTTTTGTATAAAAATCAGCCATAGGTCCCTTTTCAGCAATAAAACTGTCTATGATAGTCCTGGCTATAAGTCTTGGATCACCAAGTTCTTCAAGCACCTGACTTTCAGCTTTATCATTATTTTCAATATAATCCCTGTAATAACTTATATTTTCATTGATAACATCAGAAGGCACATTTCCCGCCAGACTATCCCTAAGTATGGATAAAAATTCGTTTTTAGTCATATAATATAATTACTCCTTCCGGGCATTATAGCTTAAAAATTTATGGTTATAATTTTTAGACAATGCAAAAAAACTGCATTTCAGTCGGTTTTTAGATAATTTTTATATTTTATTATAAAGGAAAAACAACTTTGCAGCAATATATACTGCAAAGCTGTATGATAACTTTTCTAAGCCTTAAAATACCATTTTAATTATGGCTCACTTTTTAGTTAGCTTTTCCAACTGATCCGAAGAGTTCCATCTTCTCTTTTACAGTTGCTTTGATTGCTTCTGCACCAGGAGCAAGAAGTTTACGAGGATCAAATCCCTTTCCTTCTAAGTCCTTGCCAGCTTCGATATACTTACGTGTAGCTTCCTGGAATGCTAACTGGCACTCTGTGTTTACATTAATCTTTGCAACACCAAGAGAGATAGCTTTCTTAATCATATCAGCAGGGATTCCTGTACCACCGTGAAGAACGAGAGGCATATCTCCTGTCTTAGCCTGGATAGCATCAAGTGTCTCAAAGCTGAGTCCTGCCCAGTTTTCAGGATATTTACCGTGAATATTTCCGATACCTGCTGCAAGCATTGTAACACCAAGGTCTGCAACTTTCTTACACTCATCAGGATCTGCACACTCACCGGCACCGATAACTCCGTCTTCTTCTCCACCGATTGAACCTACTTCAGCTTCAAGAGAAAGACCAAGAATATTACATGTATTTACTAATTCTGTTGTTTTCTGAACATTTTCATCGATTGGAAGGCTTGAACCATCAAACATGATTGAAGAAAATCCTGCATTGATACAAGCTTTTGCACCTTCAAATGAACCGTGGTCAAGATGAAGTGCTACAGGAACAGTAATGTCTAATTCCTCAAGCATTCCCTCTACCATACCTACGATTGTTTTATAACCACACATATACTTTCCTGCACCTTCAGATACACCAAGGATAACAGGTGACTGTAATTCCTGTGCTGTCTGTAAAATAGACTTTGTCCACTCTAAGTTGTTGATGTTAAACTGACCTACTGCGTACTTACCAGCTTTAGCTTTTGTAAGCATTTCTTTTGCTGAAACTAATCTACTCATTTTAAAATCCTCCATCTTTAGACTTGTCCCTGATGTATAGCAGGAACTTTATTTTCCTAAAACCTTTTAAACAAGGCTTTCTAGGCTTAACTTTTCTCAATCAGTTTTATTATATACTATTTCTTATAAAAATCAAATCATTTTTTTATATAGTGCCATCGTTCAGCCATAAAAAGATAATTTATAATGCAATAAAACAGTTGATTGTATTACAATATATTTTTATAGCAGAACCGTTACTCTATAAACTTTATCTTTTCCATATTAGCTTTTGCGACTTCTTTTCCCATCTCATATGTTTTTCTTAATGTGCTAACATCACTTTCAAGACTGTTTAGTTTACAGCGTGGTCTGAGTATTACTGCCTTGCCTGCTTTTTCGAGCTTTTCGCACATTTTTACAGACTCATTGTATTTGTCACATCTGTTAAGAAGTTCCTCTGCTATCTTTGGATATTTTAATTTCATTATCTTTGCTATGTTTTTTTCTGATTTTCTTGGAGTTTTCACAAATCCGTCAGGCTGTGTAAGGACTATAAGCATCTTGTCACAACCATCCTCAAGGCATTTATCTATTGGAATGGGATTTGAAAGTCCCCCGTCATAATATTTTCTGCCATTTATCTTTGCCGGCGGACACGCACCCGGTAATGCACAGGTTGCACAAAACACCTCGAATGTCTCGTCCACATCATTCTGGTTAAAATAATGTACCTTGCCGGTTTTCGCATCCGTCGTAACTATTACAAAGCTGCCTTTATAATCTTTGAAAGTTTTCATATCGAACGGGTCAAGACTGTTTGGTATCTCTCTGAACACAAAGTCAAGCCCAAATATACTTCTTTCTTTTATAAAATTTCTTTTACTTAAATACCTTTTATCATTGCGATATTTTTCAAGTATCCTTATGTTTCTCTCTTTCTGCTTTGAAATATATGATGCAGCATCCGCCGCACCTGCTGAAACACCTATACAATACGGAAAAATAATATCCTCTTCCAGTAATGCATCCATCACTCCGCAACTGAAAACCGGTCTGAACGAACCACCCTCAAATAATACTCCTGTCATGAATTTTCCTCTACGATCTTTCTTATATTTTCATCGCCTGTCACCTGATACAAAACTTCCATACATTCCAGTCCCGAAGCCTTGTCCCCCTGCTCCAGCTCAAGCTGTCCTGCCCTGAAAAGTATCGCAAGCGTTGTCTCCGATATACCAACAGGCAGTTTAATTTTCTTTACATCCTTTTGTATCTGCTCAACAGTATATTCCTGGCACTCCCTGCCAAGAGCAGTTTCAAGGAAGTTAATCTCACTGTCGGCAGTCTTGCTGTGACTGAACATATTGCTGTATGTATATAGCATCATTGCCTTTTCGGGCTCTTTTTTCTCCACATAATAATAAGCTATATTTCGATAATAACGGGCAATATCCGCCCTCGTATATATAAATTTGTGAAGTTCTTTTGTCGTTTCTTTAAGTTTTTTAAGTTCCCCAAGCTGTTTTAAGCACTCGGTCTTTTCCCAGTAAATATCCATATCGACCCGATTCCACTCCGCTGCCTTCTCCAGTTTTTCATATGCTTTGTCAAAATGCATCCTCTCCATATATTTTTTTGCAAGAGAATGATACATACGATGCACGGGATACCTCACCGCCTCATAATCTCTCGTCTTAAAATAATATTCAAACAGATAAAACTCTAAAATATGATTTGCACACAAAACAGTTCTGCCATCTGTTTTAAGTGTATCTGCTATCGCATCAACCATTTCCGATGCTTTTTCGAGTTTGTTGCTTTTCTGGTACTGCTGAAATAATTTTATGTTTTCTTCGATGTTCATAGCGGTGCCTCCTCTTGTTGTGGTTTGTAAATTACTACATACAATAGTCTCAGATGTAATATCAGTATAATCATTTCCGATATAAATAGCAACTTATATCTTTATTCTGCCTGATGTGAAAATCTATATTCATCATCCAATATACAACTCATGTGTTTTACAACTCTTTCCTCTTTCCCGTCACTACATTTAGAAATGAGATAAGAACAATCTCTTAATTCTTGAAATATTACTTCTCATTTTAAAAAGAAAATAGTCTGAGCGGTTAAACTCAGACTTAAATTTTCTTATATAAAATTGCAATTCATAATCATTGAACTAATAAAATCAAACAACGCTTATTTATTCTTATTATAAATCTTACTCTCAAATGTTCCGTCTTCAATGTTTATAAATCTGATAAAAAGCGATACCTTATTATCTTCATTTAAGCTGTTCCATACAAGCTCGCCAAACTCGTCCATATCATTTGGTATCTCAACAAGCTTTGGCTCTCCCTCAAAACTTGGAAGCGGATTTCCATCATGCATATATGTATGGATAAATCTTCCCTCGCCTGCGACCGGATTTTCATAGTCAAATGTAAATCTGTTGCAGCAGTCAGGATTTCCGTTATTGCTTTTAAGGATAGACATTGAATAGTCAAATCCGCCGTCTTCCACATGAAGTATAGCTGAAATCCTAGGTGTGAAGTTTGGCTCATCAGGCTCAAACTCTCTTGTACAGAGTGACTGTTCAAATGTAGAACCATCCTGCATAAGCTCATATACCGTATCTGTCTGGTCACCGTTTGTAACTATTGTGTCATTGCCAAGAACACGGACAGGTGCGTATATTATAAGACTTGGGTCTGTAAGCTTTGACGGGTCAAAAGCCTGTGTGCGGATTCCGTCGCCATCTGTCACAAATACCCTGTTTCTGCTGTTTTCACTTCTGCCCATGATAAAATATGCGATTGCTGCGTGCTTTCCGTCAGCAGTCTTTCCGACAACAATGCCTCTACCCGGATATGTATTTGAAGCGAGTTCATTATTTAAAGATACTTTTTCCATAAAAACCTCCGTTTTTTCCGTAATGTACTCTCGAAATCTTCTGAACGAAAAATTCGAGATGAATTTTTTTACGATTATTACATCTTAGTGATGGAATAATCTAAGTCCGGTGAATGCCATGAGTATTCCAAATTCGTTGCAGGCATCGATTACAGACTGGTCATTCTTTGAGCCGCCTGCCTGTGCAACATACTTGACACCACTCTTATTTGCACGCTCGATATTGTCGCTGAATGGGATAAAAGCATCTGAACCAAGTGTAACTCCGTCAAGATTTTTAATCCACTCCGCACGTTCCTCTCTTGTCATAGGTTCAGGCTTCTCTGTGAAGAACTGCTCCCATTTGCCGTCTGCAAGAACATCCATATATTCATCTGAAAGATATACATCTATAGTATTGTCCCTGTCAGGTTTTCTGATGTCATCCTTAAAAGGAAGATTAAGTGCTTTTGGTGACTGGCGTAAGAACCACTTATCTGCTTTATCCCCTGCAAGTCTTGTACAGTGGATGCGTGACTGCTGTCCTGCACCAATACCGATTGCCTGTCCGTCTTTTACATAACATACTGAATTTGACTGTGTATATTTAAGTACGATATTGGCAATTATCATATCATTTAATGCAGCTTCTGAGAGTTCTTTCTTCTCAGTTACAATATTTGCAAAAAGTTCCTTTGTTGTCTTGACCGTGTTGTGTCCCTGTTCAAATGTGATTCCGAATACATCTTTTGTCTCAAGCGGTGCTGCTTCATAATCAGGGTCAATCTTGATAACGCAGTAATTTCCACGCTTTTTGCCCTTAAGTATCTCAAGTGCTTCGTCCGAATATGACGGTGCAATGATACCATCTGAGACAAGCGACTTAAGATATTTTGCCGTTGCTTCGTCACACTCATCTGAGAGTGCCACAAAATCACCGAAAGACGACATTCTGTCAGCTCCTCTTGCTCTGATGTAAGCTGTCGCCATAGGAGTAAGTTCTATATCATCATCTACGAAATAAACCTTTTTCATAGTGTCCGTAAGAGGTACATCTATAGCGGCTCCGGCAGGACTTACATGCTTAAATGAAGCTGCTGCGACATGACCTGTAGCCTCTTTTACTTCCTTAACAAGCTGCCAACTGTTAAAAGCATCCAGAAGATTTATATATCCCGGCTTTCCGTTTAAAACCTCAAAAGGCAGGTCACTTCCATCTTTCATAAATACTCTTGCTGGTTTCTGATTTGGATTGCATCCGTATTTTAACTGAATTTCGTTCATTAAATATCTCCTTTCGTAAATGAAATATATAGGTGATTGCGAAACTAATTATAGGTTGTGTTAATTGCACAGATATAACAAATAATATCGTCGGCACGCTTTCGCTATGTTGTCGTTCGTAACAGTACATAAATCAGCAAAAAACGCTGATTAAGTGCTGACGACGACAAAAATGCCGACTAACACTATTTGTTATACCTGCACAATTTAATGAAGTTTTATGATAGTTTCGCAAATGCCTAATGAAAAAAAAACCGACACTTCCGGGAACTTTTCTGCCCAGACGGTCGGCTGTCAAACTGTTATACTCCCTGTGGTCACTTCCACTTCCGTCAGTCATATAACTAAATTTAGTTTATCATAATTTATTTCACTCTGCAAGTTCTTTTTCTTCTATTATCTGCTTTGCTTTTCTCTTTACTTTAGCTTTGAAATGCTCCCTGTCTACCGCAAGAGCGAGTCCCATCTCCGCCATCGTAAATACGACTGCTGAGCCTCCATAACTTATAAATGGCAGTGATACACCTGTGTTTGGTATTATCATAAGCACGACAAATATATTTACAACAACCTGGAGTGCTATATGTATCGCAATGCCTGCAACCATAGCACGACCAAATACCGTTTCTGCTCTCCCTGCTATTTTAAATAGCTGATAAATAAGGTATATAAACATCATTATCAATATCCCTGCACCAAGTATTCCAAGTTCTTCGCATATAACGGCAAATATCATATCGTTCTGTGCCTCAGGAATTTTAGAAAGCTTCTGGACACTGTTTCCAAGTCCTTTTCCGGCAAATCCTCCCGATGCGACCGCATAGAGTGCCTGGAGTGACTGATAACTCTCATCATCCGCATATTTAAGCGGTGCAAGCCATCCCAAAAAACGCCTGGTTCTGAAACTGTAATCCTTAGGATTTACATTCAATTTGATAAGATTTCTAAAGTAATTTATACCCCAAAATGCACCGGCACCTCCTACTGCAACAACTACGATATGCATCTTCCAAAATGGAGTCATGATAAAAGTCATTCCGAAAATTATACCGCCGATTATAATGGCTGAGGACAGATTGGAACTGACTTTAAATAAAAAAAATACCGAAAGAATTGACGGAATCCATATAAATAACAACACTCTTATTTTGTTTCTGTGATTGATATATTTTGATATCATTGCTGCGACCCACAGAATAATGAGTATCTTTGATACCTCGGCAACCTGCAGTGAAAGCGGTCCTATCTTTATCCATCTAACTGCACCCTTTGCCGCAACTTTAAGTGGTGAAAACAATGTAAGCGTCATAACTATCGACATGATATATATAAGCCATGATAAAGATATTTTTTTATTTTTTAAAGCTTTTATATTCTTAAACAAATGAGATTTTGAAAAACGATAAATATATAATTGATTATAATTACACAAGCGTATGACAAGCATAACAGCAAATCCCAGAACAACATTAAATATCTGCTTCTTTGCAAAATACATACCATCGTAATTGTACTTTGGACTCAGACTGCAATTATAGCTTGATGCACTGTATATCATGATAATTCCAAATACATTCAGCATGAAAAGAATCATGATTACTTTTATGTCAACTCTTTCCTGACTGTCTATATATGAAGCAAGCGCACGTCTTGCTGATGGTTTTCTAAGCATTCGCCTGCCACCTCCGGATAATAGTATCATTTCATAATGATATTGACAGCAATCTTTATGCAGAGTATATCACTATCTGTTCCAGACCCCTGTATCATATAATTTAACACAAAAAAAACATAAAGTCCATTATAAATCACAATCTGACTGACAATTCGTAACAGTTCAGCCAAAAAAAGATAAGTCAATAATACACGAGCTTGCTCGATGTATTATTGGCTTGTTTTTTTTGGCGGAATAGCCTTTCATTTCTGAAATGAGTAAACATAAGCTGCAAAGCAGCGACTGACAGCTCGCTGGCAGGTTTATGAATGTAAGAAATGCAAGGCTGAACTGTTACGACAATTCAGATAAAAATGGCAAAACAGGCAATACAACGAGTTTGCTCACTGTATTGCCTGTCATATTTTTATATTGGAACTTTTACCAAACAAGAACATTTATTATCGCTGTTACTTTACTGGATTTTTAGTTCCAAAACAAGTTTTATAAGCTTCCTCTATTTAACGGTAACTTTAATCGTCTTAGCCGCTGCCTTATACTTAGAAGTCTTTTTACTTGTTATCTTAATGGAAACCTTTCCCTTTTTCTTAAGTGCTTTTATCGTGAGTTTATTCTTCTTAAATTTAACTTTAACAATCTTTGCATACTTCTTTGAAAGTTTTGCCATTGAAAGTTTTGCTTTTGAGTTCACTGAAACTGAAAGTTTAACAGTTTTCTTTCTCTTAACGGTTACGGAAGATACTTTCTTCTTTCCTTTCTTAACCGTAATGGTTGCTCTCTTAAGCTTCTTTGTTGCCGGTTTCTTTGACGGTGCCACCGTCGGAGTCTGTACAGGCTCTGTGCTTGGTGATACTGATGGTGTAGCAGCCGGTTCATTGCTTGGTGAAACCGTCGGCTCTGCCGATGGGTTTGTCGTTGGTTTCTGTGTAGGTACTTCTGTCGGTTTTGTTGTTGCTGACGAACCCGGTGCAGGAGTCTGACTTGAAGCCGGTTTCTGACTTGAAGCCGGTTTCTGACTTGAAACCGGTTTCTGCGATGGAGTAACCGTCGGGGTTACTGTTGGAGTAGGGGTAGGTGTTGAAACCGGATTTTTTGTCCACACGGCATATAAACTTATAGTTCCACCTGTCTCCGCAAGTTTCTTATCAATGCTTTGTTCATCATTATATACAACTGTTCCATTTGCTGTTTCTGCCCAGCCTGCAAATGTATATCCTGTTCTTGAAAATCTACATTTACTAAGTTTGAACTCAGCATTATTTAATGCTGACTGATTTGACATTGAGCCACTTCCGCCATTTGAGTTAAACTTAATTGTAAACTGATGCGTATCCTCCCATACCGCATACAATATAACTGTCTGATTTTTTTCTGCAAGGTCTGCTAAAATTTCCTGTGCATTTTTGTATAAGACAATTCCATCTTTTGTTGTTGCCCATCCTCTAAACTTGTAACCGTTGCGAACATATGTGTTTTCTATAAGTCGTATTCCACAGCCTGGTTTTCCATACTGTAAAATCTCCTCTCCCGCAGCTCCATTTGCATTGTATTTTACGGTATATGAATCTTCTTTCCAAACCGCATACAATACAACCGCCTCTGTTGCTCCTGCAAGATTTTTTACACTCTGCTCATCCGCATAGTCAACTGCTCCATCAGGAGTTTTAGACCATCCGATAAATTCATATCCATCGCGAGTAAATTCATTCTTTTTGAGCTTCTGCGACTCATTGACAGTAAATTCCTGTGTTTCTATAGTCGTTCCTGCTGCTACATGATTAGGACTGTAACATACTGAATATTTTTGGCTTGCAGATTCTTCATAGATACGGACATTATCAAATCCAGCAACACCATTATATCTTCCGCTCAGATACCATAAGCCTTTTACATCTGAGATACTGCTCATTGAAATCTCAATATTTTTAAGCTCTTTTCCCGATGCGTCTGTTATCTCCAAATTCACTTTGCTATTTGTCTTATCAACAGTTGTTTTAAAGTGTGTCCATTCAGCCTTTGGTATTGTTACTGTATCCGTCACCTCGGATGCAGCCGTACTTCCTGATGAGACCGTCCATTCCGTAGAATTTGTTGTTGTTAAATTCCATAAGAATGATGTACTTAGCAAACTTTGATTTATATCTTTATTTGTACAATTTGACTTATTATAGTCTGCAGTAGCCAATGCCATCTGTGAAGCCTGACCATTTCCAGCCGTAAGTTTCACATCAAATTCAACTACATATTTATTAGGAAGCGTAACATTTCCAAATGAAGTATAAGCACTTCTTGAGTTCTGTCCTCCTGGTGCAAACTGAACATACCCCTTATATGCATCGTCACTCTCACCTGCTAATGTAAGCGAACCCTGTGCACTTGTTGATGTCCATCCTGCCGTCTTTGCATCCGTATCTGCATTATAATTCTTGTAGAATATACTCTGCTGCTGCATGGCTTTTTCCTGAATCTGCTCAGCATTTTTTGAATTAACAAGTTCTTCCTTTTCTGAATTATATAATGCTGCAACATCACCTATATTTAATGCCCTGCTGTAAATTCGTACATTGTCCATATATGCTGGAGCCGAACCCCAGAAAGAGCCGTATCCAAGATAAAACTTATCTGATGATGAAATGACACTAAGCATATCCCCGACAGCATCCGCATATGATGAACCTGCATATAATGTATATTTAGATTTATCACATACAAGTTTTCCATCAACATATATTCCAAAATCACTCTTTCCAAGTGATACTGTTACATAGTGCCACTGATTTGTCGAAATATTTCCTGTAGTTTTGTCAGCCCTATTAAGATCAAACCACTTATTGATTCCATTCACCGTTCCATTATATCCAAGATAAGCATTCGGAGTAAAAAATACTCTGCCGTCTTTTGAATCAGATGAATCAGTATCATAAAAGCTCCAGAGTGCATCCCACAAATCTTCACTCGGACAATTTACCCACTGTGAAACAGTCACTCCACTTAATGTTTTTCCTTTTAACGGATTACTAAATTCTGTATAGCTTTCATTTCCATTAGCACCAAATCCCTGTTTTAATACATTTCCACTTCTATCCTTATTATATTCAATAGTAGGAGCAGTTCCTGAACCGAGTTTTTTCGCTGTACCTGTCTGAGTCGTATCAGCTTCATTTCTAAGTCCGTTCTCAAATGTATAATTTGCTTCAAGTCCAGAATCTTTATCAGCCATTTTATCTGTTGTTACGATAGTTGCATATGTCTTTTTTGTTGAATAATTATTATAGGTTATAGTTGCTGTCAGTGTCACTTTTACATCCTTTGAAGCATCAATAACCTCACCATTATCAGACATTACCGATGTATCAGAAGATGACCAGCTTATCTTAGAACCATTATCTCCATTTGTAGGAAGTGAAAGGTCTACATATGTTTTTTCAGGAACAGTTACTTTCATCATTCCTGCATCTTTTATGACTATTGCTTTATCTGTATAACCTTTTGTTCCCCAGAAAGTTACATTGTTATTTCCAACGGTTGTAAAACACATTGTTTCGTATGCAGTGCCTTCTATCTTCTGTTTTATAAATACCCCCTGATAAACAACTCCACCCGCTACGATAGTCACATATGGCCCGTCTTCTGACTGCACCCATGAACCTGAATAATCACCTGTAACAGTTCCATTTTTATTAAGCTTGATAGTTTCTTCATTGCAACATTCAAGGTTATTATTGTCAACCTTTTGTTTGTGTAATATAACTTTGTATTCTCCTGCTACTTCATCATTGCTATATGCAGACTTAGATAATGTCTCGCCGGAATACTCAAACGGTGTCGCAACAAGACCTCCGTTTTTAGCCTTAAATAACTGATGCACTCTTACCTGATGTCCCTCAGTTCCATCATTAAATCGTGTATGATAAACAACATATGCTTTTCCATCGTCATCTGCTACCGCTGAATTATGACCCTCTGCTACACGCCCTTTGTCAAGATAACTCCACTTATAATATGACATAAGACGCTCACCGACAACTCCGTTTGTATTTCCCGCATCTGTGCTTGTAGTATCGGACTGACTAGCACCATATCTCGCATCATTTCCAGCCACATCCTTATATAGACCATTTATTTTGTCTGCTGCAAAAACACGCATATTATATCCGCCCTTTGCAGCAAAACCACCATATGAAACAAATAAATAATATTTACTTCCTATTTTTTCTATATAAGAAGCTTCTCCTGATTTCTGATTTCCACCTGCAAGTTTATATCCCATGTAAGGGTCACTCTGATTATCTTTATATGTATGCTCAATCGAAGCATCACGAAGTCCTGTACTTGTACTAAGTTCAAACATCCAGATACCACCTGACCATGAGCCATAACTCATCCAAAGTTTTCCTTCTGAGTCATATGTTACACAAGGGTCAATAGCGTGTGCCCCGTAATAATTATTCCAATTTGTCTCACTACATACATTTTTGCCATCATTGTATGAAGGTTTATATGAGCCCCTTTTGTAGTGTTCTGAAATAAACTTTTTAGCATTTTCATCCGAACCAAATACATTCGCAAAGTCAGTATCCTTATAATCATGAACTCCTGACTCAGTAAATCCAGAATACACAACTGTACCTCTGTTTGTCCAATCACCATCCAAATCATCTGATGTAAGAAGTACAATACTTGAGTTCCATGAGTTACCATTTATACTCATATACATACACCATGCACCCTTTGAACCGTCCGAATTAACATAATCAGGATTCCATATTACATCAGGTGCCCATAAATTTCCATCCCACTGGTATGATGCATCACCCTGTTTAGCCCAGTTGAACGCATCTTTAAACAAAGCCTGACAAGCCGTGTCATTATTTATATTATTCTGAAAATAGTTCCAATTCTGCATATCGGTCGACCACGCAAACGCTCTATGAGAACCAAATATAAAATAAACCTTTTTTCTTGTTTTAGCAGTATTCTGAACACCATATATTTTTACATTTTTATTACCCGTATATTTAGTATCAGTATAACCTATTACAACAGATGGATCATGTACTGTCACATGATTTTTCTGATTACTGCTGTTGAAATATGTATTATATTTACTCTGAACTTCAGAAGCTGAAATCTCTGTCGGTTCTGATGATTCAGTTGTATTATCAGTCATGTCTACAGCTTTAATATTTGAAAGAGTACACTTCTCACCCGTCAGATGCATTCCGACAGTATCTTCCAATGCTGCATAATTTATTGTGCATTTAAGTGCATATGCATTAGAGGCATCACTATTATCAACAATAAGATAATCTAATACAACCTTTGTTCCTTTTCTGTGAATGTCAACCGTAACATCAGCATCTTTCATAGAGTTTTTAAAATCATTCCAATCCCAATCTATTGTTCCCCATTCTGCCTTTGAGCCATCACTATTATGATTATATTTATCACCACCATAAAACCAGCCATAATTATCAGCTCTTGCAGTATATCCGCTAGTTTCTCCATTGTTTGTATCAAATATTTCAACGGCAAAATTAAACCAACTTGTAGATGAATCTTTAGTTTTATTCGTAAATGTATAACGAACATCGAAATCTCCACTCAAATACTCATTTGCAGTTTTATTTGCAAATGCCGCATCAACATCTAAACTTGATTGTGTACTTAAGCCAAATTCACTTTTTTCATCTGCTTTTACAGTCCGGACAAAATTCTTTGATGAATACGGCACTGCCGTAAGTGCAATCACTGCTGACATGGCAATAGCTACCGCTTTTTTAATCTTATGTCTTACCATATGCTTATCTCCTTTTCAATACTTTATAATTTTTTGTGATGTTGGATTCAAAACATATTTTTCAAGATGTTAAAATCATACATTGCAATCTGCTTTTAACCCGGATATCACTTTATCTTTTTAATGTGAGAAATCATAAGGAGGAGCTGACTTTATGTCAACTCCCCCTCAATGTACATAAATAATATCTTTTTTGAAACTTTTTTATTTTTTAACAGTAACCTTAATCGTCTTTGTTGCTGCCTTATACTTAGATGTCTTCTTACTTGTAATCTTAATAGAAACTTTTCCTTTCTTAAGACCCTTTATAGTAAGTTTGTTTTTCTTAAATGTTACCTTTGCAACCTTAGCATTCTTCTTAGAAAGTTTTGCTACTGAAAGTTTTGCTTTTGAGTTTACTGAAACTGCAAGCTTAACTGACTTCTTTGTCTTAACAGTCACTGAAGAAACTTTCTTCTTGCCATTTTTAACAGTAATTGTTGCACTCTTAAGTTTCTTTGCCGGTTTCTTTGTATTACTTGGTTTCTTTGTAGGTGCTACAGTTGGTTTAGCTGTTGGTGTTGCACTTGGCTTAGCTGCTGGCTCTGTGCTTGTTCCCGGTGCCGGTTTTGCACTTGTTTCCGGTGCTGGTGTTGCACTTGTTCCCGGTGCCGGTTTTGCACTTGTTCCCGGTGCTGGTGTTGCATTTGTTCCCGGTGCCGGTGTTGCACTTGTTCCCGGTGCCGGTGTTGCACTTGTTCCCGGTGCTGGTG
>ULVF01095199.1_pt1 | contig 14140 bp, 14 predicted proteins | sample 1959201 | NCBI WGS metagenome assembly ULVF01 (sample SAMEA4835779, study PRJEB28245) | human gut metagenome | biome: gut microbiome; material: fecal sample | place: Denmark | collected 2008 | reverse complement strand
TAAATAAATTTTTAGAAAACTCTAAAAAGAGAATACTGCAAATCGCCAAACTGCAATAGAATATAAAAAACAGAATATATAAGAAATTCATATTTACAGCTTTTCTGACCATACTTTCCTCTATCTCTATTACATTAACATACTAAATTAAGATATAAAAAAAAACATTACCCACCTGATTAATAATTATCAATGTGGGTAATAAAAAGTTTAAGATGGTTTTATTTGCAATGACATTTTTTCTTACTTACAGGGCTTCCAAAAATCAAACGTAACCCTCCAAAAGGTTTTTCCATAGTATTATTTAACCCTGCAGTCATTTCATCAATATTGCATAAAATCCTGTTCATTTGGTTAATAGTGCAACCAATCTGTGGGATAGTTTTGTTAAATTCATTCGTCATAATTTTAACATTTCTTGTAATTAATTGAGTATTATGAGCTGTAGCATCCATCATTTCTCCTGACAAAGCATTATCCATGTTACCTGATAAATCCCTTACATTTTCTGATACTTTGACAATATTTGATGAACTTTTACTCATATCAGAAGATACTTTTACAACATTCGGACTTACATCCTGAGCCATAGTATTTAAAGTTCCAAAAAGCTCACCAAGAGCTTGAATTGTAATATTTAAATTTTTAACGGCTTCAGCTGCATCTCCCTTCATTGCCTCTAATGATTCAGGATCCATATTTGCGAAATAAGATTCAAATTCAACAGTTGTCTTACCGGAAACTCTATCTCCATTTTTCAAATAAAAAATAGACGGCTCTTTAGGATAAATTATATCAATATAATCAAATTTTCGATTCCATTTATTTCTTTCTTTTCTCAAATTTGCAGAAACATTAATAGGCAGCCTCAAATCATGAGGGTGCAACTCCATGGTCACTATTGTGGCCGTGTAATTTTTATTTGGTCTGATATTAACAACTCGCCCAATTTTAAACCCGTTATAATAAATAGGAGCTCTTTCATGAAATGGTCTTAAATTTTTAAATTCAGCTGTCACATATGTGTTGGTTCTATAATTATAATAAGCAACACCAATAGTTAATAAAATTAAAAGTAATATAATTGATTTATAAAAATTGTTCATATTAGAAATTCTATTTTATGTAAAATTAAAAGACATTCCCGAACAGATTAATTTTGTAGTACAATATATCTATGGAAGATAATACATATTCTAAAAAAGCAGGGAAATTATTTAAACAAGGCTATAATTGTGCCCAATCAGTATTTTGCGCATTTGCAGAAGAAGTTGGAATGGATTTTGACACAGCTCTAAAACTATCATCATCATTCGGGGGAGGAATGGGAAGATTAAGAGAAGTATGCGGAGCAGTCAGCGCAATGTTTATGATTGCAGGTTTAAAATACGGTTATACAACTCCTAATAATGACGCAATAAAAGCAGAGCACTATGAAAGAATCCAAAAACTTGCCGAAGAATTCAAAAAAAATAATAAAACAATAATCTGCAGAGAATTATTAGGACTTGATGTAAAACAAGATTCACCTATACCTGAAAAAAGGACCGAACAATATTACAAATCCCGTCCATGTGAAAAATTGGTAATGGAAGCAGCAAAGATAATAAGTAATTATATAACTTCAAAAAAAGAATCATAAACATCTTGTAACAAAAATACAAAGAAATCAAAATTAACTTACCGGATAGAACTTTTATAATATAATTATTTTGTCACATTAGCTGATATGATAATTGTATATAATTACTCTAATGCTAAAATAAAGAAATTAAACAAAAACGGGAGACTTTTTTATGAAAAAGCTAATAGCAGGCTTACTGGCATCAGTTCTAATATTTAATAGTTCTGCAGCTGTATCTTATGCTGCAATAGAAAACTTAAGCTCAAAACAAGAAATCCAAGTTCAAGAAAATGCAATTATCCCATTAAAACTTGAAAAAGAAATAAAAGCATCTCTCGCAAAAGTATATGGCACAGAAAATGTAGAAGTAATATATTCAAATATTCTTGCAATAGCTAAAAAGGCAAAAGAACAGCGTTCATCAGCACTAATAGAAGAAGACTTAAACCGTCCGACAGATTGGTATAAAGATGAAGTAATATATATGTTTTACGCAAATCACTTTGGAGTAAAAAATCCTGATAAATCAAATACTTTCAAAGATGATATTCAAATGCTAGATTATTTAAAAACATTAGGTGTTACAACAATTTACATCTTACCTTTTGTAGATTCTCCAATGGAAGATGCCGGATTTGATATAAGAAACCCCAGAGGAATAAGACAAGATTTAGGCGGAATGTTTGAATTCCAAAAATTCATCTCTGCAGCAAGACAAAAAGGATTTAAAATCAAAGCAGATTTAGTCCTAAATCATTTCTCAGACCAACATGAATGGTTCCAACAAGCTCTAAAAGGGGATATTTCAAAACTTGATTATTTTGTAGTAAGAGAACAAATGCCTGAATATACAAAATACAAAGACCCAAAACTCGGCTGGGTAGCAGAATACAAAGAACCGAGCGGTAAAACTTCAAAAAGAAGAATTATTTTCCCTGAAATTACAGAAAACAATTATAGAAAAGTAACAATAAATAATAAAGATTATTATTTTTACCACACATTCTACCCATTTCAACTTGATATAAACTGGAAAAATCCGAAAGTTTTATACTATAACTTAGAAACAATAGCATTTTGGGCAAATCAAGGTGTAGATATTTTCAGAATGGACGCAATCCCATATTTGATTAAAGAAGACGGCACAAATGCTGAAAACCTAGAAGAAACTCATCGAATTATAAAAATATTAAGTGCATTTATACAAGCAATTGCCCCACGTTCAGTAATCCAAGCAGAAGCTTGTCAAATGCCGAATAAAATACTGCCATACTTTGGGACAGAACAAAAATACAAAGAAACAATAAAAGGGCAAGAAAAAGAAATTACAAGAACTGACGAAGTTCAAATTGCCTACCACTTTCCATACATGCCTGCTATTTGGGCATCTTTGGTAACTGCTGACAACAGCTATTTCTGGAAAGCATACAAACAAACCCCTCAAATCCCGGATTCAGCTGCTTGGGCAATATTTTTAAGAGTACATGATGAACTTACTCTTGAAATGGTAAACGAAAAGACAAGAGAGATTCTATTTGAAGATCTTGCACCAAAAGGTGCAGCATTTAGAAAAGGCTTCGGGGTTTCAGGCAGAATGGCTAATTTCTTGGATAACAACCCTGACAGAATAGGTATGGCTTTTTCAATACTTATGTCATTACCGGGAATTCCAATTATATACTACGGCGATGAAATAGGGATTCAAAACAATTTTGCAAACGCTAAGAAAAGCGCAAAAATCAGAGAAGCTAAACAGAAAAAAGATAAAGATGTAAAAAACAAAGTTAAAATGCTAAGCTATTTTGACAGCCGTGATATAAACAGAGGGCCTATTACACAAAAAACATTTGAAGATGCCGTAAACCACAAAGGCACATACAATAACAGAGTATATGAAAGAGTAAAACAACTAATAAAAGTAAGAAAACAATACCCTGTAATCACAAGAGGTTCATTTGTAGAATTAAAAACAAAATCACCGGAAGTTTTTGCCTATGTTCGAGCAACAGATACAGACAGAGTTGTTGTAATAAACAACCTATCTGACAAAAAAATCAAAGCCACAGTAATATTCACTGATGACAATTTCGGCAAAAAAGAAAAAGACATATACTTGAAAAATCTATTAACAGATAAAATGGTTCGAGCAAGAGTCGAAAATAAAGAATTAACGGTAAGATTGAACGCATATGATGCTATGTGGCTAAAAATGTAAGCGTGCCGCTTAACCCACCAATCAGGCTACACAAAAAAATTTTTATTGTCTTAGCAAAATGTCAACGTGCCGTTTAATCCAACATATTATACATTAATCAAATTTCAACAACTCTATAAGTGACATACCTAATCCGTCTGCGAATTTTTGTAAGACAACAAGACTTGGAGTTCTTTCCATTCTCTCATTCTACCGACATAAGTTCTATCGACACCACAAAGTAGAGCTAATTCTTCTTGAGAAAGACCTCTTTCTCTGCGGATAGATACCAATTTCCGAGCAAACTTTTCTGTTATATTACTTATCATTTTTAAACATCATTTTATGTAATTTCTTTAATCCTACACCCACATAAGTTGTCACAACCATAGTCACAACAAAATATAAGTAAGTTGTCTGCACAGGATTATATATCCAATAAATATCGTGGTTTGCACGCTCCGCAATCGGAATACCATGCAGCCACATAAAAATTGCTGTCATTATATACATAACAAGTAAATGATTTGCCATTATGTGATATGTAACATTTCCCATATCTTGAATAAATTTTATATCTTTAACATACGGATAAAGAATTTTAACAGTAAATAAAGATGCCCAAATACCTGTTAATGCAGTAAAAATTGGGACAAAAAGCTGATCATCAAATCGAGACCATACAAGTACATAACTTAAACCAATTCCATGTTCAGGATCATAATCTCTATTGAACATCCAAAGAATAGATTGCAATACAAATACAGCACCAAAACACTTTGGTGTAAAAATATTATAATTATCTTTTATATAATGAGTATAAAAATATCCCAAATATACAAAAAATAGTGAAAACATTGTTCTTATTACTATTAACATTAAAGGAGTTACCGCAAACCATTTATCAAAAGGAATTGCGAGTAATCCTAAAACGGTAAAAAATCCCAAGTGTATAAATTTATTTTTCGTTACAGCATTTAATGCTCTAAACAAAAATAAAAAAGTAATCATTGTCATAAACAACTGAGTTACAAACCACAAAGGACAAGACAGGTCAAATTGATGTCCGTTTAAAAACGGAGTGATAAAAAAGTTCTTGAAACTTAGAGGCATACCCCAGAATTTGCCTGTAAGTTTTGCAATTAAAATTGTAACCAGCATGTAAAATAAGTTATACCAAAAATAAGGTACCAAAAGACTTTTAATTCTTCTTTCCACAAATGTAGCAACATCTGTCAAATACTTATCTTTAAACAGACATCCTGATATAAAGAAAAATAAAGCTAACTGGAAAGAATACGGAGGGAAAATTCCTAATAAGGAAAACTCCAAATGTCCTGACACAACCAATAAGATTGCCAGAGCTTTTAATACATTCATCTCATTTGAAAAAATTTTATCCATACAATAAATGATAACATAAATTAAAAATGTGGTATATAATAAGAAGATTATAAGGAGATATTAATATGACAATTTTAGTTTTAGGCGGTGCAGGATATATAGGCTCACACACTGTATATGAGCTAATCGATAATGGTGAAGATGTCGTAATTATAGATAATCTTCAAACAGGACACAAGGAAGCAATTCACCCTAAAGCAAGATTTTATAAAGGAGATATAAGAGATAGAATATTCTTAGATGATGTATTTAAAAAAGAAAAAATTGATGCCGTAATCCATTTTGCTGCCTGCTCTTTAGTTGGAGAAAGCATGGAAAAACCTCTAAAATATTACGATAACAACTTATGCGGAACAAAAATTCTTTTAGATTCAATGGTCGCAAACGGTATTGATAAAATAGTATTTTCTTCAACTGCTGCAACATATGGCGAACCTGAAAAAGTTCCTATTTTAGAAACAGATAGAACAGAACCTACAAATACATACGGCGAAACTAAATTATCAATGGAAAAAATGTTTAAATGGGTTGGGAAAGCTCATGGAATTCGATATGTATCATTAAGATATTTTAATGCTTGCGGTGCTCATATTTCAGGTCAAATAGGAGAAGACCATAATCCGGAATCTCATCTCATTCCGCTTATTTTACAAGTACCAAACGGCAAACGAGAATACATTTCAATATTTGGTGATGATTATGATACAAAAGACGGGACATGCGTAAGAGATTACATTCACGTAACAGATTTGGCTCAAGCCCATATCCTTGCGGTTAAATATTTACAGGCAGGCAATGAAAGCAACATATTTAATTTAGGGAACGGTGTAGGCTTTACAGTAAAAGAAGTCATAGATACAGCAAGAAAAGTAACATCACACCCTATTCCCGCAAAAATCACACCACGCAGAGCTGGTGATCCTGCACAACTTATTGCATCAAGCGAAAAAGCAAAAGAAATTCTAGGCTGGACACCTGAACATAATTCTTTGGAAGAAATAATTTCAACTGCTTGGAATTGGCATAAAAATCATCCAAACGGATTTAACTAAAAATCAATAGCAAAAAAAATCTTGTTTGAATTTTTAATTTGAATATGAAAATTCAAAACTCCCAAAATCAAACATCTTTTCAAACAAAATTTTTATATAGCGATTCTTTGCAACAACTTGTCCAATATTCTGTCGAACATGGAAAATTCGACAAACTTAACGCTGCAAGAAAAAATATTGACTCTGCATATCTTACAATACGCTTAAAAGTTAATATTTTTGAAGAAAACGGCAAACCAAGAATAAGTTTTACAAGATTTATACCTAAAAAAAATGTTTTGGTTGCAAAATACCAAGATGATTTTGAACAAGCAAAAGTTGTAACTTTCAAATCAGAGAAAAAATGTAATCCTCTAAAATTTGCATTTGAAAAAATCATAAAACTGAGCAATAATGCACCACACAATAATATGTATAAAAATGTTGTTATCACAAAGTAAAAATTATACTATATACTCATCATATTATAATTTAACAATAGAATAAAAAGCTCCTTATATAATTATCAAACATGACAAATTTAATAATATTAAAAAAAAATCATATTCTATCACAACATTTCCGTAATTATTTAAATAAAAATAAAATTAATATTCCTGAAAATACAAAATTTATAGAAATTAATCAATTTTCTAAAGGGAATGTAAATACAAGAATTTACAGCTTTAAAAATTTTGAAAATTATCTTATAAAAAGACTAAAAATAAATAAAAACATTCAAAGCAAAGAAAAACAAGTTCAAGCCCGATTTTATAAATACCTAATTGGAGTTGGAGAAAATAGAAAATTAAAAGAAATATCAAGTTTTAAGTTTAATTCAGAAAACAAATGCCAACAAGCAGAATTTTGGGATTTTTATTATCCTTATTTTAGTAATAAAGTATTCTTTTCCAGAAAATCAGGAAATAATATAAATAATAATTATCCTAAAATAGAAGATTATATAGAAGATGCTAATGGTATAAGGTTAACCCCTATTTCGACAGCAGAATATCTTGAAATAAAAAAAGCATTTGGGAGAAAACATTATGTAGGTAAGCCTTGGACAATTAAAGACAGTATTACCTCAGATATTTCAATTACTGATATGATAAAAGAGTGTACGGTAGTTGGCATAATTGGGAGAAACGGAATCTCATTAAATCATTTAAATCCTAATAATTCTAAAAATTTTGACTTATCCAAAATCGCTAAAATTTTAAAAGAACAAATATTGAATCAAGGGAAAAATGCTAAAGCTTTTTTGCTAGGAGCTGTTGAATATGATGAAAAAAGTAATCAACAATTTTTAGCTTTAAAAATATATTGGAACAAGCACAAATTCCTTACTCTATCTATAAAACAGGAGATAAAATTATTAAGAATATCGAAACTTTACTACCTCCAATCGCAGAATTAGGGAAACTTGTCAGAAATGGGCAAACTACACCTTTTTCATTTATTTCAGGACAACACATAGTTTGTACAAAAAATGAAATTAAAATAGCAAATATGATAATAGACAAAGAACTCATAAACGGGAATAAAAACGTATTAGATATGCTAAAAAAAAGTTTTTCTATTTTTAATAATTCATAAAATTTGTTTCACAAGAATTTAATATAAAAAACAACAAAACAGGTATAATTAAAAAGATAATTCTACATATACAGGCAAATGATCACTTCCGAAATTTTTACCGATTTTAAAAGAATTCATTAATATTTTGGGAGATATTAAAACATGTTCCAATGAAATCCTTAAAATAGGAATATATCGAGCATTCCAAGTCCCATTAATATTTTTAGCAAGAATTTGACAATCTTTCAGAACTGCAGATTTAATATATTTTTTATAAGAATTTGAATAAATAGTTGTATTAAAATCTCCTGCAAAGATAAGATTTTTTGAACTTTCTTGCATTGAAATTACATTTATTTTCTCAAGCATTTCATTTCTTACTCTAAAATAATCTTTGCTCGTTGGAGGAAGTGTATGAATTCCGTATATCCTTAGATTTTTAGAAAACACTTGCAAATCAGCAACTGCAACCGGGACTTCAAAATCTGTCCACAATTCTATATCAGTATTTGTAAAAGGCAGTTTAGAATACATAGAAATTCCAAAATTATCCAACCTTGAATGTTCTACATAATATGGATAAGTTTTTTTCAAATCTTTTATATGCTCAAGCCAAATATCATCTGTTTCTTGCAAAATTATAATATCAGGATTTTCTTGAGCCACACTGACAAGGAAATCGTCATAATTTTTATTTGAGGTCAAAACATTATATAGCGCAAGTTTGATTGTATTACCTTGTTTAAAATGTTCATATCTTCCAATATATGGGAATACATCAAACAAATTCGACAAAATCAAAACAAAGCATACTATACAATAAACTATATATTTTTTGCTTAAACAAGATAAATATATAAATAAAACTAAAAATAAAAAACTAAATATTAAATATTGCAATCTAAAATGAGAAAATATATCAACAATAATATTATTAACAGGTAAAACTGCAATAACATTTACACAAATGAAAATTACAAAAAATAATAACCCTCTAGTTCTTAAATAATTATCTATTTTTTCTTTCATAATTTTTATATATCTCACAATTTATGGTATAAATCAAATGTTTTCATTTAACATTTTCCCAAATATCACCTAAACTAGATCCTTTTATTCATCAAGTATCTTAGCAGAAGTTTCAAGATTTTTCATTAGTTCTGGATTATCCTTATCTATACCTCTATGTTTCATGGCATTAGCAATAGCCTTTGCTAAATTTGGAGCTTTACCTTCTTGGACTGCTTTATAATACTGTTCTTCAAAGTTTTCCCCAAGTCTGAGTTCCCAATTACCTTCAATTGTACCAGGTCTGTTATAAGTCTTTGCAATTCCAAACAAATCAGTAAAAAAGATCTGAATTCTTTTTGCAGGACTTGCAAAAAGTTCTGTAAAACTTGCGGTTAAAAAAGCTTTTTTATCGTTTCTTATTAAATTTAAATAATCGTCCCATTCCTTTTGTGTCGGATCTTTTTTTATGGTATCTTGTGCTAAAAATTGGGTTTTAGGCAAAAATTCTTCAGGTTTCTTTTGCCTAAATAAATTTTCTATAAATTCTAAAAAAGATTGATTATCATGAGAACCCAGCATTATTGTACTATTGGGAGATATTTGGGAACCTCGGTATCCATACTGAGTAACAGCAATACCACCAAGATTAAGTTTATTTATTACAATTTTAACAGGATCTGTAACAACTCCACAATCTTCACTACCTGTTGGACCTTCACAAATTATTGAAGATTTATCTACCCCATATCTTTTTCCGGCAGGTAGAACTATTTTAGATAATATATTTGCATATTCTTCATCACCATGCTTTTGGTATGGTCCGTTTGGGATAGAGTATATTCTACCTGAATTTAGTGGTGTCATTTTAGAACTTTTTATATTATAAATAAACGGATCTATAAGTCCTATAATATGATCAATCCTAATACCTCCTGGAAAGCTTTCAAAATAACTTTCATATTTTCTCTTTAAAATTTTGCCAGCTTTACCTAAGCTTCCATCTTTATTGAAAATTTCATCAGGATTATAATATTTAAATCCCCACCTTTGTCCATCCGGAGTAAAACAATCCGGGGGACTACCTAGTGCGACATCAGGAAGGAAGAGTTTTTGATTAACCCATTCTTCAACCGCAGATGAAGCTACCGGAAAATCTCCTATTATGCTTATTCCTATTTTTTTAGAATAATTATTCAGATTAGTACATTCTCTATCCAAAATCATTTGTTCAAATAAATATAAATCATATTCATCTTTATATTTATCTTTTAATTCAGCAATACGTGCTTTGGAACTTGCAGTTTCGCTATTAACATAAAGCGTTCTATCTATTTCAGGCCAATCTTGCCAATTTTTATAGTTATTTTCTTTGCTTAATAAATGAAAAATAGCACTTTGCTCAAGTTGAGCTTCTTTTTCTGATTTATATTTATTAAATTCGCGTGTTAAATCTGTGTTTTTTTTAGAATTTTGAAAAGCTTCTCTTAATGCATCATCATAGTTTTTCCTAACATAAGGATAATTTACCCTATCTGGATTTGGGTTGTTATTCACAATCCTTGCAAAGCTTTCTTTTGATAAAATATTTCCATATTCATCAGAAGCAAGTTTTTCTAAAGGGATCATAAAAATATTTTTAGTATCAGCTTCAGGAGAATAAGGAGAATTATCAAATGCCTTTCTGAAATTATTAGGTTCTTGCTGAATATGAGAAAAGGAGTGTTGCTTCAAAAAAGGAAATAGTTTCTTTTTAACTGTTTGGGATAAAAGAGATCCAATACCGGTATTTTCAGATTTTATAGCAGGAGCAGATGCATTATGTAAAATTAAGTCTATTTGTTTCCCTAAAATTTCAAGTCCTTCGTTAATGGAAGCTGTATAGACTTTCATTTCCTCTGCATACGGTTTACGGCCAAAAGATGGCTTTTTATTAATACTCCCATTGTTATAATTATAATTTTTTATAAAAGAAATACGCATTTCACACCTTATATCCCGTTAAATGAACATTATTTCATAAATAAAAAACAGAAAAAAATTTTTCGTTAGTTTTTACAAAATTATTTATAATTCTTTACAAAAAACACTAAGCAAAAAAATAAAATAATAATCAGATTTAAGTTCAGAGGGGAAGGGATTCGAACCCTCGGTGGAATTGCTCCCACACAACCTTTCCAAGATTGCACCTTAAACCGCTCGGACACCCCTCTTTAGCAATTTACAATTTCATATTATCACAAACATTTATTTTATGCTAAAATCTACTTATGCAAAAAATCATACACAAACCTCAAAAGGGACTAAAAGGAACTGTTACAATCCCTTCAGATAAATCAATTTCCCATAGAGCTATTATGTTTACCTCACTTGCAAATGGGAAATCAATAATCAAAAATTTTTCTAAAGGTCAAGATCCTCTATCATCTTTAAAAGTTTGCAAAACTTTAGGTATCGATGCTGAATTTATAAACGAAGAATTAATTGTAAAATCAAAAGGGATATTATCAGCTCCACAAGCACAACTTGATTGCGGAAATTCAGGCACTACAATGCGTCTTATGTCTGGAATTCTAGCTGGACAAAATTTTAACTCTACATTAATCGGTGATGCGAGCCTCTCTAAACGTCCAATGAAAAGAGTAATCGAACCATTATCACTTATGGGAGCTAAAATTGAATCAAATGAATTTAAAGCTCCATTAAAGATTTATGGACAAAAATTAAAACCGATTAATTATATTTCAAAACTTGCATCAGCACAGGTAAAATCCTGTATATTATTAGCAGGCCTAAATATTGACGGGCAAACAACATTCATAGAGCCCTATGTATCTAGAAATCACACTGAAATAATGCTTAAATACATGGGAGCAAACATATCTGTTAATCATACAACCGTCACAATAGAAAAATCAGAACTTGAGCCAAAAACTATTGAAATCTGCGGCGATATATCATCTGCAGCATACTTTATTGTTGCAGGATTAATAGTTCCAAATTCTAAAATAATATTAAAAAATGTAGGACTAAACCCGACAAGAACAGGCATTCTTGAAGTAGCTGAAAAAATGGGCGGGAATATAGAAATTTTAGATAAAAGAAATATTTCAGGTGAAGATGTCGGAGACATCCAAATCTCCTATTCAGATCTAAAAGCCTGCACTATAGAAGGAGAAATAATCCCAAGACTTATCGACGAACTTCCTGTAATAGCTGTTTTAGCAACTCAAGCAAAAGGGACTACAATAATTAAAGATGCACAAGATTTAAGAAACAAAGAATCTGACAGAATTAAAGCAGTAGTTACAGAACTGAAAAAAATAGGTGCAAATATTGAAGAAACTCCTGACGGATTTATTATTAACGGCAAAACAAATCTCAAAGGTAATACAGAAGTAGAAACATACCATGATCACAGACTTGCAATGAGTTTGTATGTAGCAGGATTAATTTGCGACAAACCTATCACAATTAACGGTTTTGAATGGGTTGATATATCTTTCCCGGAATTTGATAATTTGTTTAATTCATTATATTTGTAACGAAATATTAAGCTTTAATTTTTAAATTTAGCAATTTTACCTGACAAAAATTTTTTATATATACAAGGTTAGGGAAATTAATATTGAAAGGTTAAGGTTTAAGGTTATGTCAGGGGAAATTTCAAATTTATATGGAATGAATTTATACAACAATCCATATTTAAACAACAACGATGATTTTTTAGCACAACAATATTTTGCTCAACAAGCAGGACAAATTCAAGGTCAAACTCAAAATCAACCTGCATTCCAAGGTTATCAACAACCTCAAGCTGATACTTTCCAAAAATCCGGTTCAGGTTTAAGTACAGGCTTAACTCTAGGTACTATTGCAGGTGCTGGCACAGGCGCAGGCATTTATTACTTAGGGACAAATCCTATTAAAGATGGAAAAGTTAATGAAACTTTAATTAAAACAACAAATAAAGAAGCTATAAAAAATTTAAAAACAGAGGCTTTCAAGGAATTATATGAACAAAAAGCAAAAGCAACTTTTGATATTCTAGGAGTAAAAGATTTAGAACAATATAATGCAATAGAAAAATTATCTAAAGCAACAAAACTTGAAGATCTTCCTGAAGAAACAAAAAAATTATTACCGGATAGCATCAAAACTCCTAAAGATGCAAAAGATCTAATTGATTTAGCAAAACCAGAATTAGATAAAATAGACAAAACAAAACTTATGACTCAAGCAGAAAAAGCCTCAAAGCGTTTTTCTTTAGATCATAACGAAGAACAATTGAAAAAATTAGAAGGCATCAAAGCAAAAATTGACAAATTACCAAAAGATGCAAAAGTAGCTGATTTAGAAAAATTCTTCATAGATAACGCTGAAACTTTCAAACTTAAAGGTACAGAAGCAGAAATCGCAGAAAAAGCTAAAAAAATAGCTGCAAAACATGGAACAAAAGAACATCTTCTAAACTTATATCAAGGTCGTATTGATGATAAAAAAGAATATATAAAAGAATTTAAAGCAGGACTTAATGATGAAGTAAAAAAATACTGGGATGACACTGCCAAAGCATTCAAAAAAGATGCTCCAGAAACATTAACAAAAGCTTATAAATCGTTCAAATGGAATAAAGCTTTAAAAGGCGGTGGAATAGCAGCTGTAGCAGGGCTTATACTAGGTTCTTTATTTGGAAGTAACGCATAATAAATTAAATTAAACTAATTAGATAAATAAAAATCCCATTATTAATAATGGGATTTTTATCTATTTAAAAGATTTTTAGCCTCTTTTATTGATATTTTTTTAGGTTTATTAGGCATATATTTTTCAACATTGTGTCGTAAATCAAAAAAGAATACTTTTTTAGTCAAGTCTATAAATTTATTAAAATCTTTGCCTGAAAATAGATATAGTAACTTTTTATTATTTTCTTTGTTAACACTTAAAGTAAAAAACTCATTATCTTTTTCTAGAAAGCGATTTTTCAAATGTTTTATATCATGTTGTGAACCTTTAACTTTATAAAACTTTCCAAAAGTTGTATTACTACGATAATTTTGACTTACCTGCATAATTTCTCCAAATTTTAATAAATTGATTTATTTAACTAAAAAACAAACATAAAAAATTTTGCTATAAAAACACATATCCTTAAACATGGAATATAAATATAAATATAAAATAAAAATTTGCACAAGTATTACTTTTATGTAGAATTACATTAGAGGTAGCAAATGCAAAAGAGATATATAATATTTTTACTTATTATAATCTGCTTAAATTTTTTAATAGCAG
>ULVF01076602.1_pt1 | contig 14149 bp, 9 predicted proteins | sample 1959201 | NCBI WGS metagenome assembly ULVF01 (sample SAMEA4835779, study PRJEB28245) | human gut metagenome | biome: gut microbiome; material: fecal sample | place: Denmark | collected 2008 | reverse complement strand
AAAAAATCGCGCTATATCTAATGAAAAGGATAATAATAAACAATACCTAGCGGAAAGGAAGATTTTTATGGTTAAGAAATTGATCCTGGTAACATCACCGCCCGCCTGCGGAAAAACTTATATTTCCAAAGCTTTGGCGAAGAGACTGCAGCATGTGGTATATTTGGACAAGGATACTTTGATCACATTGTCAAAACAGATATTTGTAGTAGCGGGACAGCCTTATGACAGAAGCAGTGACTTTTTTGAAAAAAATATCCGTGACTATGAGTACGAGTGTGTTGTGGATCTGGCTATGGAAGCATTGGATTATGACGATATTGTATTGATCAATGCACCCTTTACCCAGGAAATCCGGGATATGGATTATATTCATAATCTGAAAGCCAAGCTTGCAGAGAAAAATGCAACGCTGGTGGTCGTATGGGTGGAAACATCTCCGGAGATCGTACATGAGCGTATGATCGCCAGAAATTCCGATCGAGATACCTGGAAGCTGACACACTGGGATGAGTATATTGCATCCTGTGATTTCTCCATTCCGGAGAATCTGGATGATCCTAAGGTGAAGGATGATCTGATCCTGTTCCAAAATAATAATGAAGAAGAATTTGAAGCATCCATGCAGAACTGTCTGCATATCCTGGAAGAGACCATGAAAGGCTAGAGATATCCGGCATGTATGGATTGTGCTGTGCACCGGTTTATGCTATGCTGAATACAGATCGCATATAATAGTAGAATGTATCTGTATAAAGTGAGGAAGCACAGCATGCTCAGACCTAGTATCGGTATTGACTGGGACGATGTCACCGCCCCGTTTAACAGCATAGCCATCCGTATGGCAAATGAAAAATATCATCCGGAGAAGCCTTACCGCCTGGAAGAGATCACTTCCTGGGCCAATGAGGGAAGAACTTCGGTGATCAAAGAATTTTATAACGATCCCGAGCTGTACAGCCGGCAGATTCCCACGGAGGAGACAAAGCGTGGGATCCGCCGGCTGATGCAGATTGCGGATGTTTTTTTTATTACGGCGGTATCACCGCATTTTATGGGAGTGCGGGCAGAGCAGATCATGACGCAGTTCCCGGAGCTTCCACCGGAGAATATTATATTGGGAAGTGCGAAAGACCGTGTACATTTTGATATTGTACTGGATGATGCCATTCACAATATTTTGGACAGCAAGGCAGAGTATCCGGTGTTGATGCGGAAGCCATGGAATGCCAAAATGACAGGGCTCCTGTCTGTGAATACCATGGCTGAATTCGTGTCGCTGGTGCGTCAGATCATGAAAGCCTCCACTTCAAAGCCGGAGAAGATCACCGCTCCGGCGGTACTTGCACTGGTGGGGCCTTCCGGCTCCGGGAAACGTGAGATCACAGAAGCTCTGTGCGGCAGCAAAGGTGGAAATACGACAGAGAATATCCGCGCGGAGCAGTTGTTTGTGCGCCCGGTGAATTATTGCACGGAACCGGAACGTCACGGACACCGGTATGTTTCAGAAGAAGCCTTCGACCGGATGGATTTTTTTGAAAAAACAGCTTATGCGGGAGTACGTTACGGAACGAGAAAAGAAGATATCCGTGAGCTGCTGGATCAGGGGAAGTTTGCTGTGATCCCGGTGGATATGTGCGGCGCTATCGCCATGAAACGGTCTTTTCCCACGCACATTATATACGTGGCGCGCGACAAGGAAAAGCTGATTGCCGACATCATAGAATCTGACTACGACACCGAGGAGAAGACCTTGCGGATCCTGTCCATTGATGCGGAAAAACGCAACCGGAAAATCTGCGATCATGTCATTCATAATGATACCATAACCAGTGATTTTGTCAGCGGTGCGGAAGAGCTCAGAAAGCTGATCATGCCGGAAAGTGAAAAATGATGAGAAATATAGGAACAGTGTTGTCTGGAAACAAGATTTGGATAGGTAAAATCCAGATAGAGAAAGAGAAGGGCTTTCATCAATGGAAGAAAAACAGCTGAAATACTATAAAATGCATCATGACCTGGAGGAGCAGATCCACCGGGGAGAACTGCGGGCGGGGGATCGTGTGCCTTCTGAGAACCAACTGGCGGCTGCTTATCAGGTGAGCCGTCAGACTGTCCGGAAAGCACTGGCGATCCTGGAACAGGAAGGATATATTTATGCAATGCATGGAAAAGGAACCTTTGTATCGGAGCGGTTACGTCCCGGACATAAATCCCACAATATAGCTGTAGTGACCACTTATCTGTCGGATTATATTTTTCCGAGGGTCATTCAGGGGATTGATGATGTCCTCACGGCTGAAGGCTATAGTATTCTGCTGAAAAATACCCACAATTCCAGAAGCCAGGAAGCCAGATGTCTCGAAGAACTGTTGCAGAAGGACATCGACGGAGTCATCATCGAACCCAGTAAAAGCCAGATCAGCTGCAGGCATCTGCATTTATATGAACAGCTCGAAAGCTATGGAATCCCTTACGTGTTCATACAGGGCTGCTTCGACCGGATGGAGGACAGACCACAGGTGCTGATGGATGACTGCAGGGGCGGATATATGATCACAAAGTATCTGTTAGACAATGGGCACCGTAGTATTGCCGGAATCTTCAAGGCGGATGACATCCAGGGGCAGAACCGCCATCGCGGCTATGTGCAGGCATTACAGGAAGCGGGTATGCTCTATGATCCCGATAAGGTGATATGGTTCCATACGGAGGATAGAAAGGTACATCCCCGGGAAGGAATTCTGCGACTACTGGCAAAGGGGATTTCACTGGATGCCGTCGTATGCTATAACGATCAGATCGCTATGCAGATCATTCCGGCACTGGCCTCCCGCGGGATCCGTGTTCCGGAGGATATTTCTGTCACCGGCTATGACAATTCATGCATGGCCATGGGAGATGGTTTTCACCTCACGACCATCGTGCATCCCCAGGAGAAGTTGGGAGAGATGGCCGCACAGTTGCTGCTGTCTCTGCTGAGAGGGGAGACCTTGCAGCCGGAGCAGAGTAAAATCCTCATCCAGCCGGAGCTCGTGGTGGGAAACTCCTGCTGCGGTATATTCACCTCCAAATATACAACTTGTTAGTAGAAGCATACAAGTTGTAGAATGGGAATATAGAAATCGTATTTTCAGAGGAGGTATTACTTATGTTACAGACGAAAAATTATCAATTCTGGTTTTGTACAGGCTCGCAGGACTTGTATGGAGACGAGTGTCTTGCGAAGGTGGCGGAGCATTCCCACAAAATCGTGGATGCCCTGAATGCTTCCGGTGTGCTGCCCTACGAGGTTGTATGGAAGCCGACCCTGATCACCAACGAGCTGATCCGCCGCACCTTCAATGAAGCCAATCTGGATGAAAACTGCGCCGGCGTGATCACCTGGATGCATACCTTTTCTCCGGCGAAATCATGGATCCTGGGATTGCAGGAGTATCGCAAACCGTTGCTGCATTTCCATACGCAGTTTAACGAGGAGCTGCCCTATGATACCATTGATATGGACTTCATGAATGAGAACCAGTCTGCACATGGTGACAGAGAGTACGGCCACATTGTCAGCCGTATGCGTATGGAGCGTAAGGTGGTGGTGGGCCATTGGTCAGACCCGGTGGTACAGGGCAAACTCGCATCCTGGATGCGCACCGCGGTAGGCGTGGTGGAGAGCAGCCATATCCGTGTCATGCGTGTGGCAGATAATATGCGCAATGTAGCGGTAACCGAGGGCGACAAGGTAGAGGCACAGATCAAGTTTGGCTGGGAAGTAGATGCTTACCCCGTAAACGAGATCGCAGAGAGTGTAGATGCAGTTTCCGAATCTGATGTCAATGCTCTTGTAGATGAGTACTATGAGAAGTATAATATTTTATTAGAGGGAAGAGATCCCGGAGAGTTCAGAAAGCATGTAGCGGTGCAGGCACAGATCGAACTGGGTTTTGAACGCTTCCTGGAGGAGAAAAACTATCAGGCGATCGTGACCCATTTCGGTGATCTGGGTGCCCTGAAGCAGCTACCGGGACTGGCGATCCAGCGGCTGATGGAGAAAGGCTACGGCTTCGGTGCGGAAGGCGACTGGAAAGTAGCAGCCATGGTGCGTCTGATGAAGATCATGACCGGGGGAGTGAAGGATGCCAAGGGTACTTCCATGCTGGAGGACTATACCTATAATCTGGTCAAGGGAAAAGAGGGTATTCTGGAAGCTCATATGTTGGAGATCTGTCCTACTATTGCGGACGGTCCGATCAGCATCAAATGCCAGCCTCTGTCCATGGGAGACAGAGAGGATCCCGCCAGACTGGTATTTACTTCCAAGGAGGGACACGGCATTGCTACATCCCTGATCGATCTGGGCAATCGTTTCCGCCTGATTATCAATGATGTGAACTGTAAGAAAGTGGAGAAACCTATGCCAAAGCTGCCCGTAGCCACCAATTTCTGGACACCGGAGCCGGATATGTATACCGGAGCGGAAGCCTGGATCCTGGCAGGCGGTGCGCATCATACCGCCTTTACCTATGATCTGACGGCTGAGCAGATGGGCGACTGGGCAGCTATGATGGGTATCGAGGCTGTATATATCGACAAGGATACCAAGATCCGTGATCTGAAGAGAGACTTGATGCTGGGAGAGGTATTCTACCGCTAGGGTACTTCAAGTGGACAGGAACCCCAAAAACTTCTATCCGCAGTAAAAAGAAGGGTATCGTAAAAATGTTAAAAGTGTTTTTGGTGGAGGATGAATTCGTCATCCGCGAGGGAATCAAAAATAATATCGACTGGGAGACTCATGGCTATGAGTTCTGTGGGGAGGCCGGTGACGGAGAACTGGCCTATCCCATGATCCAGAGGCTGCGTCCGGATATCGTGATCACTGATATCCGGATGCCGTTTATGGATGGGCTGGAGCTCAGCAGACTGATCCGCAGAGAACTTCCGGACATCGAGATCATCATTCTGTCCGGTTATCAGGAATTTGAATACGCGAAGGAAGCCATCAAACTGGGGGTGGCGCAGTATTTGTCCAAGCCGATTAACGGAGAGGAACTTCTGGCCGAACTGGAGGAACTCTCAGCAAAGATCGAGGAAAAACGCAGAGCTACCCAGATCCGTGAGCGCTATTTGAAGGAGATGGAGGAAAATACACTCAGAGAGCGAAAAAAACTGTTCCAGAGTCTGGTCGTTGGCGATAATACCGCAGCAGAATTACTGGAGTCAGCGGAGAGACTCGGCATCGATCTGTCGGCACCGTGGTACAATATTATTTTATTTAAGACGCAGTCACTGCGCCATGCACAGGACGAATACTCCGGCAGCCTGATCCGCATCGAAGAAGAACTGCGGTCACTGGAGGACGGAACAACGGTAGTATCATTTGACCGTAACCTGGAGGGCAAAGCATTTCTGCTAAAGGCGGAATCTGAAGAACAGTTACAGCTTCAGCAGCAGGAATATATTGAGAAGATCAAAGATATTATGGAAAAGTATGAGCACGTCCGCTATTTCGGAGGCATTGGCAGACCGGTGAACCGTCGGCGGGAGCTTCCGGCCTCCTTTGAACAGGCCAGTCATGCTTTTGCTCACAGGTATCTGGTGCAGGACAGCCGCATCCTGGATGGCGGGTATCTGGCACAGGGAACGGAAGAAGAGCACTTTGATATCAAGCAAGTCAATCCCAAACAGATCGATCGGACCAGGATCCAGGAATTCTTAAAGCAGGGAGACAGAGAAGAGGTCGTTTATTTCGTAGAAGAATTTTTCCGGGATCTGAGCAACAAAGCACTGCAGTCCAATATTTTCAGGCAGTACATCACGATGGATGCCTATTTCTGCGTGGCGGATTTCCTGGAAAGCCTGTCAACAGATACGCAGGATCCGGAGACTCCGAGCCAGGATGAGAAGACGCAGCAGGACAGCGACAGTGCTATACAGTATATTATACGGATCCTGGACAAAGCGCTGGAAGCAAGAGACAGAGCAGCCAGCAGCCACTATGACGATGTGGTGGAGCAGGTGATGAAATATATAGAGGAAAACTATGCAGAAGAGGAGCTGTCATTGACTCTGCTGGCATCCCACGTGAATTTCTCACCGAATCATCTGAGCATGATCTTCAGTCAGCAGACAGGGATGAGTTTCATTAAATATCTGACGGATTACCGTATGAACAAAGCAAAGGAATTATTGCGCTGCACCGGCAAACGCAGCAGTCTGATCAGTCAGGAGGTAGGGTACAAGGACCCTCATTATTTTTCCTATCTGTTCAAAAAGACCCAGGGGATGACACCTACCCAGTATCGGGGCGGCATCAAATAGCCACGATCGCGGAAAGGACTTCTTATGAGAAAAAGGTTAAAAGAAATTTACGATCATTCTACGCTTGTGGCAAAGATAAGATATTCTTATCTTTGCCTTTTAGTGCCTTTTGTATTGTTTCTGATCTTCTGTTTCTATAATCTGTGGAATAACAATCGCAGATATGAGGACATGGTCAATTCCTCTGTTATGGCCAGTCAGTTCAGCCTGGATTTCCAAAAGGATTTTGATTATGAGACCTATCTCCTCATTGTGGGCAACAAGACGCTGGAGGAATCCAGTCTCCATGCCATGCTGGAGGAAGCAGATGAGATCGTGGCAGGACTGGAGGAATTAACTGAATCACAGGAGAATCGCAAGCGCCTGACCAGCGTAAAGAAATATCTGAATAACCTGGGAACCTATATTGGAAGGATCGAGGACAATATCCGTGAGGGTAACCGTTACGAAGATAATATAGAAATCTGGGAAAATGATGTACAGATCGTGACATCTCTGGTAGGAGACACGATGTCACGATACATCTATTATGAGATCCGTGGGATCCAGGAGAGCAGACAGCAGTATCAGGACTTTTTTGTGAATATGATCCGGTTTTCTGTGATCGCTTTTGCATTGATCCTGATGTTGTGTTTATTTTTATCCTATTATATTCCGCTGAGTATTACAAGACCTATCAGACGACTGACCCAGGTGACAGATCAGGTGGCGAAAGGGGATCTGACGGTACGATCGGATGTGACCGGCGGATTGGAGGCCCGGGTGCTCAGCGATTCTATGAATACCATGATCGACAAGATCAATGAACTGCTGGAGCAGGTGAAGACCGAGCAGGTGCGCCTGCGCAAGGCGGAATTTGAACTGCTGCAGTCCCAGATCAATCCTCATTTTCTATATAATACGCTGGATGCCATCGTATGGCTGGCGGAGGCCGGTGAACAGAAAAAGGTTGTGAGTATGGTAGGCAGTCTGTCCGATTTCTTCCGCATTTCATTAAATCAGGGACAGGATATTCTGGATGTCAGGGAAGAGCTTCAGCATGTGCGCAGCTATCTGGAAATCCAGCAGATGCGCTATCAGGATATTCTCCAATATGAAATCTGCGTGCCGGAAGAACTGTACTCCAGCCGGATACCCAAGATCACATTGCAGCCGCTGGTGGAAAATGCGCTGTACCACGGCATTAAGAACAAACGGGGAAAGGGTATGATCCGCATTGATGGGGAAATGGAGGACAGTGACTGTATCCTGCGGATCACCGACAATGGCAGGGGCATGACACCGGAACGCCTGGGACAGGTACGGGAGGGCATCCGCAATCGAAATGCCTGTGAGACGGAAATCTACGGACTTTATAATGTAAATGAACGGATCCGTTTGAACTTCGGGGAAAAATATGGGATCACCATTACCAGTACCTATGGCGAGGGAACCTGCGTGACGGTACGGCTGCCGGAATATACTTTGTGAGAAAAATAAACCATCATCGTAAAATATTCAACCGTTTACGAGGGTGGTTCTTTTTTGCCATAAAAATTCCAACTTTTCCGAGAGGTATCTTCATGGTTTTTTGCTTTTTTTCACGATAAAATAGGATCATCAAAGAAATAGTTCTTTGAACAACAAAAAAATTGGGAGGTTACACAATGAAAAAGAAAATTTTAGCAGCAGTAATGGCAGCAACCATGGTATTTAGTCTGGTAGCATGCGGCTCCTCTGATGCGGGCAGCAGCGCAGCTACCGGAAGTGCAGCTACGGACACCGCAAGCGCCGGAGCTACAAGCACGGATGCATCCGGAGATCTGATCAAGGTCGGTATCATTAACAATGACCCTAACGAGTCCGGTTATCGTACTGCAAATGATAAAGATATGAAGAATACTTTCACTGAGGCAAACGGCTACGAAGCATCCTTCGCATACAGCTTAAAGAACGACGAGCAGATCACCGCAGCACAGAAGTTCATCCAGGATGGCGTTGACTACCTGCTTCTGTCCGCAGCAGATACTGCCGGCTGGGATTCCGTATTGAAGGACGCACAGGATGCAGGTATCAGAGTTATCCTCTTCGACCGTACCATTGATGCAGATGAGAGCCTGTATGAGGCATCCATCGTATCCGATATGGCAAAGGAAGGCCAGACCGCAGTTGACTGGTTAAAGAGCCAGAACTTAAGTGAATATAACATCATTCATTTACAGGGTGTTATGGGTTCTGCAGCACAGCAGGGACGTACCGGTGCCCTGGATGACGCGGCAGCAAACGACGGCTTCAATCTCGTAACACAGCAGACCGCTGAGTGGAACGCAGAGAAAGCACAGCAGATCGTACAGTCCGTGATCGATGCAGGTACTCCTTTCAACGTAATCTACGCTGAGAACGATGATATGGCTAAGGGTGCGGTAGCAGCTCTGGATAAGGCTAATATCTCCCACGGCGTAGGCAAAGACGTTATCGTTATGGGATTTGACTGCAACAAGTGGGCTCTGGAAGAGCTGAAGGCAGGCAACTGGAACTACGATGGACAGTGCAATCCTTTCCAGGCTTCCTATATTGATGAGATCATCAAAAAGCTGGAGAACGGTGAGACCATCTCCGAGAAGACCATCATCATGGACGAGAAGGGCTTCGATGCGACCACCATTACTCAGGAAGATGTAGACAACTACGGTATCTAGTCTGACGTAAATGACCAGAAGCGCGGCGCATGCTAGCTCCGCGCTTCTTTTATCAAAGATCAAAGAAGATTAAGGGGTGAAACTTTTGGACAATAACAAAGTATTGGAAATGAGAAATATTCACAAAAGCTTTCCCGGTGTACGAGCTCTGAAGGGTGTGGATTTTCATCTGAACAAAGGTGAGATCCATGCATTGATGGGAGAAAACGGTGCCGGAAAGTCAACCCTGATCAAGGTGCTGACAGGTGTCTATAGCAAGGATGAAGGACAGATCTTCATCGACGGCAAAGACAAGGCCGTGTCCATTCACTCTCCGCAGGAGGCACAGAAGCTGGGCATCAGTACTGTATATCAGGAGATCACACTCTGTCCGAATCTGTCCGTGGCAGAGAATATGTACATAGGACGTTCCAACAAGATCTATCAGAACTGGAAGAAAATGAATGAGGACGCAGATAAGATTTTACAGAATCTGGATATCCCTGCGAAAGCGTCCCAACAGCTGGCAAGCTGCTCTATCGCTGTACAGCAGATGGTGGCCATCGCCAGAGCTGTAGATATGGATTGTAAAGTACTGATCCTGGATGAGCCGACCTCCTCTCTGGATGAGCAGGAAGTAGAAAAGCTTTTCGGTCTGATGCGTGATCTGAAGGCCAGAGGCGTGGGTATTATCTTCGTAACTCATTTTCTGGATCAGGTATATGAAGTGTGTGACAAGATCACTGTCCTGCGGGATGGCGGACTGGTAGGCGAATATGCCATCAAGGACTTGCCCAGAGTACAGCTGGTATCCAAGATGCTCGGCAAGGAGCTGGATGACCTGTCCGACATCAAGGGTGAACAGAAAGCAGATCAGAAAGCGGAAAGCACAGAGCCGCTATTCGAGACCAAGGATCTGTGCAGTGACGCCGGGATCAAGCCTTTTGATTTCTATATCAAAAAGGGTGAGGTCAACGGATTTACCGGATTGCTGGGATCCGGCCGAAGCGAATGTGTCCGTGCTATTTTCGGTGCCGACCGTATCATTGGCGGTACAGTGAAAAAGAATGGCAGACAGGTGAAGATCACTAAGCCTCTGGATGCTATGCGTCATGGCATTGGTTATCTGCCGGAGGATCGTAAGCGGGACGGTATCGTAGGTGACTTGTCCGTAAGAGAGAATATTATCCTGGCACTACAGGTGCTTCGTGGATTCTTCCGACCGATCTCCCGGGCGGAAGCTAATAAATTTGCAGACGAATACATCAAACTGTTGGATATTAAGACTGCATCCGCCGAGACTCCCATCAAGTCACTGTCCGGTGGTAATCAGCAGAAGGTAATTCTAGCCAGGTGGCTTCTGACCCATCCGGAATATCTGATCCTGGATGAGCCTACGAGAGGTATCGATGTCGGCACCAAGGTGGATATCCAGAAGCTGGTACTGAAGCTGGCAGGTGAAGGCATGAGCGTGACCTTCATTTCTTCTGAGACCGACGAGATGCTCCGTACCTGTTCCCGGCTGATAGTCATGAGAGACCGCAGGGTGGTAGGAGAGCTGTCCGGGGAGGATCTGACCCAGACCAAGATTATGAGTACGATTGCCGGAGGTGAGAGTAAACATGAGTAAGGAAAAAACAGTGGAAAAACAGAATAAAAATTTCCTCAGCGGATTGTTCCGGCAGCAAATCTTCATTCCCATTGCAGCCCTGATCATTCTGGCAGTATTCAATCTGATCGCGGATCCCAGCTTTTTCAAGATCACACTGGGATATAACAGCGCAGGAGATCCGGTATTGTCCGGCTATCTGATGACAATCTTAGACTACGGTTCCGAACTGGCAATCCTGGCTATCGGCATGACACTGGTCACTGCCGCATCCGGCGGACAGGATATCAGTGTGGGCGCGGCCATCGCTATTGCAGGCAGTGTGATCCTGCGGGTACTGTGCGGTACCAATTCCAGACCCGATACCTTACAGGCTCCCATTATCGTAGCTTTTCTGATCGCCTGTGTGGTGGCAATGCTCTTCGGCGCATTTAACGGTGTGCTGGTAGCGTATTTCAAGATCCAGCCCATGGTAGCGACGCTGATCCTCTATACGGCAGGCCGTTCCATCGCTGCATGGATCAACAACAACGAACTTCCTATTGTAAGTGATCCGACCTTCAGTTATTTCGGCGGATTTATTCCCGGAATCCCCATTCCCACACCGTTTTTCATTGCGGCAGTGTGCGTACTGGTGATCTTCCTGGTACTGAAGTTCACGACACTGGGGCTTTACACCCAGTCCGTTGGTATCAATGAAAATTCCTCAAAATTAAATGGACTGAATCCCACATTTATTAAGTTCCTGACCTTCGTGATCTTAGGACTGTGTGTGGCGGTAGCGGCACTGATCAAGGTAAGCCGTCTGTCCTCCATCAACTACTCTGTGATCGCAAAGGACATCGAGATGGATGCAATTCTGGCAGTAGCACTGGGCGGCAACTCCTTAAGCGGTGGTAAGTTCAACATGGCAGCGTCAATCCTGGGTGCCTATGTTATTCAGTTCCTGACCACCACCTTATACAAATTTGACGTACAGTCGGATGCGCTTCCCGCTTACAAAGCAGTGGTAGTTATCCTGTTGGTGGTATTAAGCACGCCAAAGGTAAGAGAGTGGCTGGCCGCTGTTGGCAAGAAGCTGAAGCAGAGTAAGACCGTAAAGGAGGTTGGCTGAAATGGGTAAGAAGTTAAAAAATATGACAGATACCAATCTGCTGCTGACCATCACAATTGTAGTATTTTTTGCAATGTATATCGGAGCTATCGTGTTCCAGGGAAAAGGCTTTTTAAAGCCACAGACGTTTTTCAATATCCTGAACGCCAACGCAGCTCTGATCATACTTTCCTGCGGTATGAGCTTAGTCATGATCACTGGTGGAATCGATATCTCCGTCGGTGGCGTGGTAGCACTGGTCAGTATGAGCTGTGCGGTATACCTGGACTTTGGCGGAGGCAATGTATTCATTTCTATGCTGATCGCCGTTGCTATCGGCCTTGCCTTCGGTATCGTACAGGGCTTCCTGGTAGCGTATCTGGATATCCAGCCCTTTATCGTGACACTGGCCGGGATGTTCTTTGCCAGAGGCATGACCACCATCGTAAATACTAAGCCCTTCAATGTGGCGAATGAAAACTTCACTGCACTGAAGGAGACACGTGTGTTCGTTCCGGGGATGGGATCTGTGAACAAGTTGGGAAATTATGTAAATGCCTATGTGGAAATCGGTGTGATAGTAGCACTGATGGTAGTCATAGTGATGTTTGTCATGCTTCGCTGGACGAAGATGGGCCGCAGTTTCTATGCTGTGGGCGGCAACAACCAGAGTGCACTGATGCTGGGCATCAATGTTAAGAGAACGAAGTTCCTGTCCCATCTGCTCTGCGGACTGTTGGCAGGCATCGGTGGCTATGTATACTTCCTGCATGTAGGAAGCGGTTCGGCTTCTCATGCGACAGGCATGGAGATGAATGCCATTGCATCCTCTATCATTGGCGGTACAATGTTGACAGGCGGTGTTGGTAATATCATCGGAACCTTCTTCGGAGTATTGTCCTTAAGCACCATCCAGAACATCGTATCCAGTGCAGGTCTGGATCAGGCATGGTGGACCGGTATCACCATTGCAGCTATGCTGTGTCTGTTCCTGGTAGTACAGAGTGTGGTCATCGCAAGAAAAAAGAAAATGCTGCAGAACAAATAAAAGCAGCTGAAAATAGGGAGGAGCGGAAAGAGCGTGGCTGGTGTGCAGTCACACTCTTTTTCCGCTAGTAAAAGGAATCCACCGGATATCAGGGGGTAGAAGTTATGAAAAAAACGAAGGTAAAAAAGCAGAAAACTCTGAAAAAGCAGGGATGCAGCCTGTTCCTGCTGCTGATGCTGCTGGCACTGGCACCGGTAGTTTTGGCAACAGTGATCCTCAGTACCACATCTTTACGTCTGACCAGAACGAATCTGGAAGGCAGTGTGCAGACCACACTGCATGTAACTGCGGATAATCTGGCAAAATACTGTAAGGAAAATGAGATCACGGCAATGAATGCCAGCGGTTATTATGAGTACCTGGACAGCCTGAAGGAAGAAGGCCTGGAGATGGCCATTCTTGCAGACGGCATTCCGGCTACCACATCCATTAAAAATGAAAATGACTATCGTATCCGTGAAATCCCCATGGATCAGGATCTTGTGTCCGCCGGTGGGACGGAGGGATATTATGATAAAAATGTAGTGATTGAGGGAAATACTTATTATGGTTATTATATCCCGATTATGAATAACGGACAGATCACTGCAGTGGCTTTTGCGGCGGAACGGAAAAATGAGATCACCGATGCCCTGTGGGAGATCGAGGTTGTATTCATGGTCTGCGCAGTGGGCATGGTGATCCTGTTTGGTGTTATCTGCTTTTTCCTGAGCAGAGCACTGTCGGGCAAGATGAAAGAGACCGGCAGCAGGGTGGATGCCCTGGCGGAAGGTGATCTGAGTGCCAGAAAAGAATCCGACAGTATTGTCCGGGAAATCCGTAATCTGTTACAGAATACCTCACAGATGCAGCGGAATCTGGCACAGGTCATCGGCGGTGTACAGGAGGTATCCGGAGAACTTCTAAACAGTGTACGGCAGGTGGCAGAGGGAAGCGATGCCACCACAGAACAGGCTGGACAGATCAGTCAGGCGATGGAGCAGCTGTCTTCCGCAGCGGAGGAAATGGCGGAAAATGTGCAGAATATCAGTGACCGTATGGATGAGATCGGAGAGGCGGTCAATGACATCAGTGTCAGTGCCGGACAGCTGCAGAAGGATTCGGAAGAAATACAGGACAACAGCAAAAAGGCGGGGGAAGGCATGGAAAAGATCATGACCGGCAGCAATCGTTCTGTGGAATCCGTGAATACCATTACAGCGAAGATTCATGAGACCAACGATTATATCGAAAAGATCGATGAGGCGGTAGCTCTGATCTTCTCCATTTCCGGACAGACCAATCTGTTAAGTCTGAATGCCTCCATCGAGGCCGCCAGAGCCGGAGAGGCGGGCAGAGGCTTTGCCGTGGTGGCGGAAGAGATCCGCAAACTGTCAGAGCAGAGCGCTGCCGGTGCCGAACAGATCAAGGAACTGGCACAGGGGATC
>ULVF01024303.1_pt1 | contig 14154 bp, 14 predicted proteins | sample 1959201 | NCBI WGS metagenome assembly ULVF01 (sample SAMEA4835779, study PRJEB28245) | human gut metagenome | biome: gut microbiome; material: fecal sample | place: Denmark | collected 2008 | reverse complement strand
TAAATTAAAAAAAACAAAACTGAGCACAAGATTAGTTTATTTATTTGTAACAATTATATTTATTGGAAGCTATAGTTACTTATTTAAATCACTTTTGTTGCTTAATAATATAGAAAATAACTTAAGAATTATTGGACTTATTTCCTTAGGAATAATGTTATTATTTTATGTTTTTGGTTCTCTTCTTTTACTTTTATCAAAGAAGAATAAAACTGTAATCGCATTATCATTCCTAGCTATGATTATTTCTAGTTTTTCAATCATTGCATCACTTGCCATAAATCGTGTATATGGTCTCTTAGATAATATGAGTAAAGATAAAATTTTATATACAACTAATATGATTTTAAAAAAAGATAAAGAATTTGTTAATGATGAGTCATTTAAAGTTGGTATCTTAAACAATGAAACAGATGTAGAAGGAAATGTTTTACCAAAAGAATATATAAAGAAAAATAATTTAAAGATAAATGTAAGTGAATATAATTCAAACTTTGAATTGCTTGAAAAATTATATAATGGTGAACTTGATGCTATCTTTATTACAAGCAATTATGTGATCAATTATGAATCATACGAATCATATAAGAACATTGAAAACGATACTAAAATAGAATTTACTTATTCTAAAGAATTAAAAAATCAAGATATCATTGAAAATCCAACGACCGTAGATAAACCTTTTACAGTTTTAATAATGGGTGTTGATTCCACAAGTGATGTATTAAATGCTAATCAAGCATTCAATGGAGATACTCTTATGCTTATAAGCTTTAATCCTCACACATTAAACGCGACTGTATTTTCAATACCAAGAGATACTTATGTACCAATCGCTTGCTTAAAAGGTGAATCATCAAAGATTAATTCTTCTGCAGCTTACGGATCTACTTGTGTAATAAATACGATTGAAAACTTAGTTGATATAAAAATAGATTATTATGTAAAAATTAATTTTAAAGGCGTTGTTGATTTAGTTAATGCTTTAGGAGGCATCGATATAACTGTTCCAGAAAAAATAAATTTCTGTGAACAAAACTCAAAAAGAAGTAAAAAGGCTCAAGATTTACAATGTATAAAAAGTGGATATCAACATATGGACGGAGAAAAGGCCCTAGCGTTTGCAAGACATAGACATACACTTCCAGCAGGAGATTTCCAAAGAGTTCAACACCAACAATTAGTAGTTGAGGCAATTGCAAATTCAGCTAAAAATTTAAAAAATGTTGATGCATTCTTTAAAGTACTTGATTCCGTTTCAGCAAATATTGATACAAACATGTCAACAAATCAAATGATGAATTTATATAATGTTGGTAAATCAATGTTATTTAGTGGAAACTCAGGTTCTATGATAAATATTCAAAAGACTTATCTTACAGGATATGACTTAACAATGTATGTAAATAATTTAAGAGCATCTGTATATACATTCCAATATTATGAACAAAGTCTTGAGGAAATTAAGCATGCTTTAAAAGTTACTCTTGAACTTGAAAAAAATGATCCAGTAAAAACATTTAATTTCTCAGTAAATGACACATATGAAATTCCTGTTATTGGAAAAAAATATTATACAGTAAAAAGACAAGAATCAATTCCTAATTTTAAAAATAAATCAATTGAATATGCAAAAAGTTGGTGTCAACCAAGAAATATAAGTGTAGTTGAAAACTATGTACAAAACACAAATTACACTGATGGAACAATCATTAATCAAAGTGTTAGAAATGGTATTTTAACTACAGGAATATCATCAATAACATTTGATGTAGTCAAAAACGAGCAAGATTAAATTCTTGCTTTTTTCATGAAAAAATACCAGATTACTCTGGTATTATGACTTTTTCTATTTACAACTTCTTTGGTCGTTTATAGTTTTAACAATAACTTCATATCGATTTAGTATATCATCTGAAAGAACTGATTCCATAGCAGGTATACTAGCATCCATCATCAAATCAACTGATCTATCCAATAAAATATTATGGACTTCAAGTGACTCATCATGAGTTACAATATTCAAATTTTCATGTTCACAATAATAACTAACCCACTTAATCAATTCATTAAGAACTTTCTCATAATCGTTTTTTGCTACCCTTAAAGATTTTAAGTTAATAGCAATTGTTAACTTACCTATAATATCCGCAAAATCTCTAATCAATGTTTGACTAATCATAAAATTCACCTAACTTTCTCTCTATAATTTTTTAAATATTCGGTAATTTTACATTTTCTCATAAAGTATACTTATTTCTTAAGATTCCTCCAATTCCTTTGTTTCCTTATATTCATAATTTAATCTATTTTGTTTAGTAACAATAGATTCTCCTAAATTTCTTTCTATATCTTCTCTTGCAACTTTTGCTGCATGTCCACCCATTCTAGCAATTTCCTTATTTGGCTCTAAGCCTTGTGGTTTATGTTTTTCTGCTAGTCTTTTTGCAGTTTCTTCTGATAAATCAGTTAATATTATTTCAATATTATCCATATTGTCTCTCAAAGACTCTTTACGAAGTCCTTTATATTGTTTATATTCTTTTGCAGTCATACCAGACCACTCTTTATAAATTTCGTTGGTTAATATTGCAAATTCTTTACCTTCAGTTATACCGTTTTCTTGCCAAACATCCGTTAATTCTTTTCTATCTTGAATTCCTTTTAATCTTTTTGAAATCCATTTTTCATCGTAACCTTTTGCACGATATATATCTATTGCTCTTTGAGCTGCAAGTGATGGATCAAATACTTCATCAATTCTTTCACTTCCTAATTTAGCTAACCATACTTTTATTGGTTCTGCATTTTTGCTAGGAATTGATTCAATTATTCTAAACATTCCTTCTATATCAACAACATCTGTCAATCTATATTTGCCGTCTTGAGCTTTTAATTTCAACTGGTGACAATTTGTCACCGTTTCATTACCTTCTTCTTTTAATCGTTGTTTTAATTTATTCCAATACTTTCTACTATCCTTACTTTCCGAAATTACTCCAACTATATCAACAACACTGATATAATATTTTTCATCTTCTTTATTCCATACAGTTCTTATTGTTTCATTATTAAATATTTTATTAATTAAATGCATTTTATCTTGATTCATTTATAACCTCCTCCTCTATTTCAAATTTAAATAACTCAATAACATCTTTACATTTTTTGCGTTGTATCCTATATACTAATATCTTATTGTTAGATAATTATTTTTTTTATTACTAATACATCATATCTATAAAAGTCATTACAACGTCTTTTATACCCATTTTTTCTGCGTACAAAGATAGCTTGTTGAGATCTTTATCCTTTCTTTTTAAATACTTTCTTACACTATATTTAATAAGTTCTAAATCTATTCTATTTTTAGATCTAATAATATCACATATACATCTTTCAATATCATATGCTTTAACTTTATTACCCATAGAAGTTTTTACTTCAATAAGGCCAAGTTCATAAATATCATTATCAACATAAAACACATTATGTTTTCTTAAGTGAATACTATTATAGTTTCTCTTTACAGTTATATCATAGACTCCATTCGGATCTTTTAAAGATAATCCATGAAAATATAAAGCTGTCATGTGAGAAAATATTACATTAGGCATACTTAAACCGAAAACATAATAATTATCAACATTAGTTTTAGTATCAATATAAATACCTGATGCCACTTTTTTTATAATACCTTTATCCTGCATAATTGAAAGATACATTCTGTGTATATCAAACATATCAAGTTCTTTTGAAGTAATATATCCATTATTTCTTTTCATAAGTTCTTCAATAATTTCGATATAGCTCTTATCTTGAAACTCCTTTATAGTTAATTTTTCCATATAACACCATTTGACTTTTCTACTTAAATTATATTACATTCAGTTAATAAGTCAAGTAATAATTTATATTTGCAAAAAAAATACCAGATTACACTGGTATTATTAATTCTTTTCCTATACTCAAAACATTACTGGTTAAGTTATTAGCAACTTTTATAGCATTAACTGTTGTATTATATTTTCTTGCTATTGAATATAATGTATCTCCTGATTTTACTATATGTGTTTTTACATCAAAACTGCTAGGTATAATAAGTTCTTGTCCAATTGATAAGGCATCTGATTTTAAATTATTAAGTTCTTTAATTTTGCTAACTGTTGTACTATATTTTTTAGCTATTGAATAAAGATTATCACCTTTCTCAACTACATATGTATTAGTAGTTTGATCTTTCTTTTGACCATTAACCAACAATTTTTGATTAACAGAAATCATATTGCTGTTTAAATTGTTCAAATCTTTTAACTTATCAACAGTTATTCCATATTTTTTAGCTATTGAATATAATGTATCTCCTGATTTAACAGTATAATAGTCTAAATCATCTTTGGAGTAACCAATATAATCTAAAAGTGCTTCTAAAGTTGCATATGCATAACGTTCATAATTTTTCTTTAATTTAGCTGCATCTTTAGTATTATCCAAAAAGCCATATTCCACAATTATTGATTCATAAGGAGCTGTATCTCTTAACATAAAATAATAATCTTTACTTGGATTAGATGTTCCTCGTTTTTGATAGTATTTTCTAATTGTTTGACCATTTTTAGCAAGCCCATTTAACACTTTAGATGACAAAGTTTCATTATTACGAAGAGCATAAATTACTTCGGCACCTTCAGCACCTCCTGCATTTATGTGATTAGATACAACAATAACATTACTATCATTTCCAAAAGCATTCTTAATTCTATTGACTCTTTGAGTTGGACTTAAAGTCTCATCTGTTTCTCTTGTAATATAAACAGGTATTCCAAGTCTTTTTAACTCATCATACATTATTTTACTAATAGCTAAAGTCATATTTTTTTCGATTATATCATTTCCACTTGCACCGTTATCAGTACCACCATGACCAGGGTCAATTATAATCTTATAATTATTCATAAGTATCACCTAGAATAGTGTATGAAAAAAAATAAAATATGGCACTTTTTTAATCTAAAGTGGCATTTACCTTTTAAAGTAATATTCACAATAAAAATGCTTGACAATTTTTTAGACTTATACTAGAATAATCCTCTAGTTAGGAGAGAAAATTTATGATGAACAATCCATATACTATGTTAGGAGTTAGACAAACTGCAACTGATAGTGAAATCAAAGAAGCACTTAAACAAAAAATAAAACTATACTGCAGTGGAGACGAAAGTAGAAAAAATTCAGATGGGGAATATTTAAGAGAAATATTTACTAATGCTGCAAAAAGTCTATTAGATAAAGAAGCAAGAGCTAAAATTGATAGAGATATAGAAGAAAATAATAAAAAAAATGGCATAATGCCTTATACTGAAAATGATACTAATCAAAATGTAAACAGCAGTAACAATACATGGCGAAAAATAAATGTTACTCAAAAAAATATAAATATGTATCTTAGACAAATGATAAGTATTTATCTTAATCCTAATAACACACATACTACAAGTTCAAATACTGAAAATACTGAAGAATTATTATCTTTAGAAAACGGATATATAATAATAGGAGAAGATGGATCTTGTCTATTGGCAAAACATAGTAAAGGTCATGAGGAAAGTTTTAGTTTTTGGTTCACCCATAAATTAAGCGATATGTTAACTGGACAAGTATATCATAAAGAAGACCAAAACAGTAAGAATACTGCAAGCTGGATGGATGGCTATTGTATTTTTGTATTTGGAGTAAAATCAAGAGTAATTCCTATTATGAAATTCATTCCAATGAGCATGTTAAGAAATGATAAAGCATCAAAAGATGATCTTCAAAGATTAATTTCTGCAATAGAAATACTATTAACTAACAACCCGGAAGTTTTAGAATGTTTAATCAACCCAGACAAAAGTGAAAAAAAAGCAATCACTGGATCATCAAAATCGTTAAGAATTGATCAATAATAAAAAAAAGGCTATTATTAAAATACCCTATTAAGGTATTTCATAATAGTCTTTTTATTTTAAACTATCTGTAAATTTTTTTATGTCTGCATCACTTGCACTTGATGAAAATCTTTGAGCAGTTTTCCAATTTCCATCATTTGCCATCTCTTCAAGCAACGTTCCACTTTGCCCAAGTCCACTTGATGCTGAAGTACAAAACGGAATAACTGTTTCACCTGTAAAATCATTATCTTTAACGAAATTATTTACTGGCCAAGCTGCTACACCCCACCAAATTGGATATCCAATTAAAATAGTATCATAACTATCCCAGTTATCAACTTTTGTGTTTTTTAATTCAACATTTCTTAAAGATTCATCATCATGTTCTCTTGAAACTCTAAATTCTTCATCTGACCAATTTAGATCAGCTGATGTATAAACATCTTTTGGTACAATCTCAAACATATCAGCATTTAAATTAGCTGCAATTTTTTTAGCAACTGCTTCAGTATGACTTTGAGCAGAATAATAAACAACTAAAACTTTTCTAGAAGAATTATTGTTATTATCATTTATTGTTGATTCATTACCATCATTTATATTATCTTTATTATTATCCATATTTTTGTTATTTAAAATCAAATACATTGAAATTTTCTTCCATACGTTCAATATGAGTTGATTTGCACGCAATAATAACGCCTCTTTCAATTAACCATCTAAGCATTACTTGAGCAGAAGATTTATTATATTTTTTACCAATACTTGTTAATACTTCATTTTCAAATAAACCATTTCTTCTTTCTCCAAAAGGTGCCCATGCTTCCATTTTAACTCCATATTTTTCCATATTTTCTTGTGCTTTTACTTGAGCATTAAGAGGATTTAATTCAATTTGATTGATTGCAGGAACAACTTTTCTTCCAAATAAACAAATATCACTTAATCTATCAGGATAAAAATTTGACACTCCAATTGCTCTAATTTTTCCTTCATGATATAAATCTTCTAAAGCACGATATGCTCCATAATAATCAGCAAAATGTTGATAAAGTAAAACTAAATCAATATAATCAGTTTTAAGCTCCTTTAATGATTCCATAACCGACTTTTTACAATTTTCATAACCATAATTATCTATCCATACCTTATTAGTAATAAATAATTCCTCTCTTGGAACACCACATTCCACTATAGCATCTCCAACTTCACTTTCATTAAAATAACTTTGAGCTATATCGATACTTCTAAATCCCACTTTAATTGCATAAAGTACACATCTCTTAGTATCCTCTTTAGGTATTTGATAAACACCAAAACCTAGTATAGGCATTTTTACTCCATTATTAAGTTCAACATATTCCATATAATCATTTCTTTCTATGAATATAAACTGACTTCAAATTCTTCTTACTCTATAATTATAAATGCCGGAAGTTACTCACGATCAAGTATAAAATTAAATTTGTAAAGGAGAAATACATAATGACTAACAAGGCTTTATATTCAATGAAAGAAACATGTGAAAAAACTAGATTTTCTTATGACACATTAAAATTTTATTGCAATGAAGGATTAATTCCAAATGTCAAAAGGAACAAAAGCAATTATCGAGTATTTGACGATAATGATATAAATTGGATAAAAAATCTATCATGTTTAAAAAAATGTGGAATGAATATCACCGAAATGAAAGAATATTTAGATTTATGTTTAAAAGGAAAATCATCTATTCCACAAAAAAAAAGTTCTTGATATAAAGCTTCAAAAACTAGAAGAAAGAAAAAAAGAATATTTTAGTTATTTAATAAAAACAGAAAATGATGGGGAATAACCATCATTTTTTATATACTCTAGCTAACTTTCGTTTCATAAAGCAAATTAGATTTATCTATTACTTTATCTAATTTAGTTGTATCTTGATTTTCATATATTTTATTTATATGTGATAAACTTTGTTTAGTATAATATACTTTTTTTCTCTTTTTTAAACAACTATCTTTTACATATAAATCATTTGTATAAGTGTTCTCACTTAAATCATAACCAGTAAATTCATCAAACCTCTCACTTCTATTTATTATTGTTCCAAGATCTTCATAATATGTAACAAAAACTAAACATTCATTTTCATATTCAAAATAAACATATTTTGTATTTCCAAGCACTGGAGTAGTAAGTTTTAATGAATGATTTTCAAAAGACACATTCATCATACGTTTATCATAATTTTGCTTAATATAAATATGGTTTAATAAAAAATTAAATACAATAACCGATATTAAGAAAACAGCAACAAACAAAATGACTAAGTTAAAAATCCTAATAGTTTTATTTTTAAGTTCCACAGTTCCAACTACATCTATCATATTTTTCTCAAACTTATCCTGATATTCATCTTTTTTCAATTTCTCTCCGGATAAGAATTCATTAATTGATATTCCTAAAACTTCACATATTGAATTATACATGGACATATCCGGCATACATTTTCCATTTTCCCATCTTGATATACTTCTACTATTAACATTTAATTTTTCAGCTAACTCTTCTTGAGTTAAGTTACATTCTTTACGCCTTTCAGCAATAAACTTCCCAATTTTTTCTTGATCCATAACTTTCTTCCTTTCTGTCTTTATACTACAAAATATATTTTATATAATACACGACATAAAGTGAGAATTACTTATTTTTCATTATATTCATCCAAGAAACTTTTATATTCACCATTCTTTTTAGTTCCTAAAACACAGTTTAAATTAACATTATCCATACTTTTAAATATATTATGATCAATTTCTCTATTAATTTGTCTCATTTTTTTTATTAATTCTTTCATTTCTTTTCTTTTGCTTGTACCATCATTGATTAAAGAGCAACCTTCAGTAAATCTACAAGCACAGTTGATAAATGTAAGTTCATTATAATTTCTCCAAGAAATAATAGCGCCCTCTTTCACCAAATAAAGAGGTCTAATAAGTTCAAGTCCTTCATAATTATCAGAATGAAGTTTAGGCATCATAGTTTTAATCTCAGCTCCATAAAACATTGAAAGTAAAGTTGTTTCAATAACATCATCAAAATGATGACCCAAAGCGATTTTATTACATCCAATTTCCTTTGCTTTATTATATAGATAACCTCTACGCATTTTAGCACATAAATAACAAGGACTTTTAGAATCAATTGTCGATACAACATCAAAAATATCACTTTCAAATATCTCAATTGGAATATTAAGAATACGTGCATTATCCTCAATGTATTTACGATTATATTCATTATATCCAGGATCCATTACCACATATCTAGCTTCAAAATTAATTTTGCCATGACGTTTTAATTCTTGAATACATTTAGCAAGTAAAAAAGAATCCTTTCCTCCGCTTATACAAACCATTATTTTATCGTTATCTTGAATAAGTTCATAAGTTTTAATAGCTTCAATAAATTTAGCCCATATTTCCTTACGATATTTCTTTATAATACTTTTTTCAATTTCTTTATACTTTTCCATAACACACCTAAATTCTAACCGATAATATTATTCATCACTTCAATAAATTTATCAATTTCTGCGTTCGTTGTCAAATGACTTAAACTAAGTCTAATTGAAGAACTAGCAAGTCCTTTATTTTTGGTAACTGCATATACAAGTTTAGATGGTGTTTCAATTGGACAACAAGATGTTTTAGTAGAGACATATACTTCTGAATCGTTAAATAATTTTTGAAGATCATTAGATTTTCTATTTTGAACACTAAAATTAATAATATAAGGTATTGAATTGCTATTACTATTTATTGTAACATCCTTTTTACCTTTTAAATATTCAACAATTTTTTTATTCTTATCTACAACAGAAATACGTCTTTCTTCCATATTTTCCAAAGACTTTTTAAGAGCAATAGAAGCGGATGCGATCAAAGCTGTATCCGGTGTACCACTTCGATAAATCGTACTAGATTTTCCTCCATTTATTTGCGGCTTTAAAAACACATTATCACGTTTTACTAAAATACCTACTCCAGAAAGTCCATAAAACTTATGAGGTGTTATCGTTATTAAATCAACATCACTGTAATCAATATTAACTTTACCGATAGCTTGACTAGCATCAGTATGAAAAAAACAATTTGGATATTCCCTTAAGATAGAAACGATTTCCTCAATAGGTTCTCTTATCCCAAGTTCTGAATCAACAGAAGTTATACTTACTAAGATGGTATCATCTCTTAGCATTTTCTTTAATTCATCAATGTTAATAATTCCATACTTATCAACAGGAATAATCTCAACCTCAAAACCTAGTTCTTGCAAATATGTACATGATGATACAATCGAATTATGTTCTAAAGAACTTATAAGTATATGTTTTCCCCTACTTTTATATCTTTCACATACACCCTTAATAACTAAATTGTTGCTTTCACTTGAACCACTTGTATAGATTATTTCATCTTCTTTAACATTAAGAAGTTTAGCAATGTTCTTAGTTGCTTCATCTATAACACTTTTTGCTTCCATTCCAAGTGTATGATTCGAGTTTGGATTTGCATAATATTCTTTAGAAACACGAATAAATTCATTTAAAACTTCATCATCAACCGGAGTTGAAGCAGCATAATCTAAATAGATCATATTATTTCACTGGACCTTTCCAATTTTCAAACTTATCTTTATAACTCTCAACATAACTTGCATCAATTACAATTTTCTCGCCCTTAATCGTTTTTTTCTCAACTGGAGCTGGATTGCATCCACCTTTTTCAACACCTATTTTATCAATATGGAATTTATTCTTACAATTTTGACATTCCAAATATTCTCCTTTTTGAATAAAATAGGCTGTTGGTGATGGATTACAAGCTTGACATGTATTAAATGCAATTCTAACTACACCATCATTTCCTCTAACAAGTATAAATTGAACTATTACTCCATCAACTTCATAATTTGCATATGTTGCTTCACTAGTAATATTTTCTGTGTTAATCTCAATTTCATTTTTAATATTTTTACTTAATTCCATATATTTATTGGTTGTTTCATTTTTAGAACAACCACACATTATCATCGTTAAAAATATCACAAAAAACGAAAATATGATCTTTTTCATAGAGTTACCTCAAGAGTATATCCTAAATCATTTATACATTTTTCAACAACTGATATTTCAAGAGTTCCAACATATTCTATCACAACTTTACCAGTTTTTAAATCAACTTTAACATTTTTAACTCCATCAATGTTAAGAAGAGATGCCTTCACTGAAGAAACACAATGGGAACAACTCATACCTTTAACAATTATTTCTAATTTACTATTTTTTTTAAACATATTTATCTTCCTTCCTTATTTAATTTCAATATTCTTAAAGAATTAAATGAAACAGTTATACTGCTTAAAGTCATCGCAAATGCTGCAATCATTGGATTATTCGTAATAGGCAATATTCCAATAGAAATTATAATCATACCAATATTATAGATAAATGCCCAAAATAAGTTTTCTCCAATTATTTTAAAAGTAAATTTACTAATTCTAAACAATTTAACTATATTAGAAAGATCGTTATTCATAAGAATTATATCGCTTGAGTTATTTGCAATATCTGTTCCACTGGCAACGGAAACTCCAATATCTGCACTTTTAAGAGATGGAGCATCATTTATTCCATCACCGATCATCATAACTTTACCACTTTGCTTTAATTCATCAATATTTGTTTTCTTTTCTTTTGGTAATACATTTGCACGAACTTCATCAATTCCAATAGATGAAGCAATTATTTTAGCTGTACGTTCATTATCCCCTGTAAGCATAACTACTTTTTTATTCATTGCTTTTAAATTATTTATTACATCTTCAATATTATCTCTGATGATATCCTTTACTCCAAAAATAGCAACCACTTTATTTTCTTCAAAAACATATACAATTGAAGCCCCAGTATTAACTATATTTTTTTCATAGTCTTCATAATCATTTTTAATATCTAACATTTTAAATAACTTATTATTTCCAATAAAATAAACTTTATCATTAACTTTACCAGTCAAACCAATTCCATCAATTGTTTTAAAATCAACAACATCATATAATTTATCATCTATTTTAAAAGCATTGCTGATTGGATGACTTGTTTTACTTTCTAAACTTGCAACAATTCTTTTTACATCTTTAGAATCTCCACCAAATATATGTTCTTCACTTAAACGTAAATCTCCATATGTAAGTGTTCCTGTCTTATCAAAAACAACAGTTGATACATCTTTTACACGTTCAAGAATATCACTTGATTTAACAAGAATACCAAATCTTGCACAAACACCTTCACTTACTACAATAGCAAGAGGTGTTGCAAGACCTAAAGCACATGGACAAGCACTTACAAGGATTGTAATAAATCTTTCTAAAGCCTGAGTTAATGTGCCTCCAATAATTATATAAACAATGAAAGTAAGTAAAGCAATAAAAAATATAGTAGGAACAAAAACTCGACTTATTTTATCTACAAGACTTGATATATGAGTCTTTGTATTACTAGCATCGATTACAAGTCTTACCACTTCAGAAATCGTTGAAGCAGCTCCAATTCTAATAGCTTCATATTCAATAAAACCATCGACATTCAAACTACCTGCTAAAACATCATCACCTACACTCTTTTTTTGAGCAATTGATTCTCCAGTAATAAACGCTTCATCCAAATGAGTACTTCCCTTAACAATCTTACCATCAACCGCAATTTTCATACCAGGCTTACATATTAAAATATCTCCAACTTTAATCTTATCAAGAGTAACGCGTACTTCTTCATCACCCTTTTTTAAATACGCATAATCAGGAGTAATTGTTACCAATTCTTTAATCGCATCAAGAGTTTTATTCTTATTTTTATCAGCAATAAATCTTCCCAATTTAACAAAATAAATAATAATGCAAACAGATTCAAAATATAAGTTTTCAACGCATTCCATTGAACCATTAAAAATCATAACCAAACTAAATAAACTATATAGTTCACTTGAAAGCACTCCAAGCATAACTAAAGTATCCATATTTGAGCTTCGATGTAATAAGTTTTTTACACCTGATATTAAAATATCCAACCCATATATCAAAAATGGAATATTTAAGATAGCTAAACAAACAGCATAATTAAGCGGATATTTTTCCATGTTCAAAAATTCTATAGTTGGTAGACAAACCATATGTGACATTGAAACATAAAGAACAATTAAAGCTAATATTCCAAATAAAATCAATTTTAATTTATCTTTTTTTCTTAAATTTTCTTGAACTACTTTATATTCTCCTAAGCTTTTAAAACCAGCTTTTTTTATTAATTCATCCAAATCTTCTTTTGTTAAGTTATCATCATATTCAATTGATGCATTTGCAAGAACTAAGTTAACACTTACTGATATAATTCCATCCTGTTTATTTAAGAAGTTCTCTAAACTTGAAGAACAAGCACTGCAACTCATTCCGCCAATACTTAAAACAATTTTTTTCATAACTCACCTACTTAATTACTTTTATCTTATTTGTTATCATATTCATCCAACAACTATATGTAAATTCTCCAATATCATCAGGAGTAAACTCAACTATATTTTCACCAATTTCCAATTTTTTATTTATACCATATTCTTTAATTTTTAATTCGTTATTACAACCAGTCAAATATTTTTTATCTACATGAATTATAACTTCAACAGGAATACCTTTATGAACTATCATATTTTGATAATTATCATAAGTTAAATCAAATTCAATAACTTGTTTTCCATCAATTACTTTTGCTTCAACATAATTGTCAGTATTTATAAAAGACAAATTAATATTTAAATAGGATAATCCTCTAATAAACATCGACAAAGATAAGATAAATATTAAAACAGCAGCAATCTTATTTAAAATAATCTTTTTTTCACCTTTAACGATATTAAATACTAAGCTTGATACAAACATAAGGGGAATAGTTCCTAAACAGAATAGGAACATTGATAAAGCTCCTAAGAAAAATGAACCAGTTGATAAAGCATAAACTTGCATTGCTTGCATTGGTCCACAAGGCATAAAGCCGTTTAATAAACCAATTAGAAATGGACTTTTTGAACCCCTTTTAAAATTAAATAGTTTAACACTTTTTATATGAATTACACCTAACATATTTAAAGACATTATAAACATCATTACTCCAGCTATAGCAATA
>ULVF01049528.1_pt1 | contig 14197 bp, 16 predicted proteins | sample 1959201 | NCBI WGS metagenome assembly ULVF01 (sample SAMEA4835779, study PRJEB28245) | human gut metagenome | biome: gut microbiome; material: fecal sample | place: Denmark | collected 2008 | reverse complement strand
TTGTTACAAAATTTATTATTCTTACAAAATAAATTTACTTTAGGGTAAAATATTAAAATACATAGAGGGAATAGAATGGCTACTGATTTTCTAACAAGTTATGATTATTATTCAAGCAGACGTGATATGGAAATCATATCAAATATAGTTGAGTCTCTAAAAAAGATTTTAGAAGAAGATAAATTACAACAACAACCACTATTTTTAAAAACATCTGAAAATCTTATTCTAAATATAGCAAGAAAAGTTGTTCAAGAAAAAAAGAAAACTTTTTTAATTGGCATTACAGGAGAAAGTGCATCCGGTAAAACTGTGTTCGTTGATAATACAATTAAAGCATGTGTGAAAGAAAAAAAAGAAGGAATATACACAGTTATTCGATGTGATGATTATTATAAGGATACCTCAAAAGAATTACAAGAAGCAGGCAGTTATGAAGCGCTGTTCAAAACAGGATTTAGTTTTGATACCCCTGATGTAATTGACTTGGAGTTAATGAAAAAACATCTAATGAAACTAAAATCAGGAGTACAAATTACCTCACCAAAATATGACTTCGTAACTTGTGTATCAGATCCTAACGGAGATGTAAAAAAACCTGCTAAAGTTGTCTTAACAGAAGGATTGTACGTACTAAATGAAGGCGTTAGAGATATTATGGACGTAAAAGTTTATGTATTTACACCACTTGAAGTTATAAAAGACAGATGGTATAAAAGAGCTGCCCTAAGAGGTAAAACCGGAGCTGCTGCTGATTTACAATTTCAAGATGTAAATAGAACAGCTCAAAAATACATTAGACCTGCTTATCAAATCTCTGATGCAGTCATAAATGGTATGGTATCTCAAGAATATATTCAAGAAATTACTGATAAAATATTTAATACGCTTAAAAATATTGTAGAATATTAAAAGGAGGCTAAAATGAATAAACAAGAAGCTTTGAGAGTGCCCCCCCCCCGAAAAACAGTTTAATAGTAAGGGTTCTACACTTTAGGGGGAACAAACTTGAAACTTATTATTGTCACCCTAAAAAAGCATTTACATTAGCGGAAGTTCTAATTACATTAGGAATTATTGGTGTTGCCATCGCAATGACAATACCACCATTAATTTCAAAATATCAAGAAAAGGTAACAATAAGCAAACTCAAAAAAGTATATTCAATTTTACAAAATGCTTATACTGCAGCAGAAGCAGAATATGGAAAACCAAGATATTGGACAGAAACAACAGATGAAACAAAAGAAAACAACATAGCTGCTTGGAATATTTTATCAAAATACATTACAAATAAAAAAGATTGCAGCTCTCGAGGTTCAAAATGCTTTTCTGATAAATATTATAATCTTAAGGGGGAAAGCATTTATAATGCTCTAGATTATCAAGATTTTAATAAAATACTTTTACCAGATGGAATTGCGATATCCGGATATATAAATTGGTTAAGATTTCCATCATCATTAAATGGATATTGGCCTGTAGGAACTATTCATGTTGACTTAAATAATGCAAAAGGACCTAATATAGCAGGGAAAGACTATTTTACATTCTATTTAACAACAGAAAGAGGAATTGTACCATGTGGTGCTCAAGTATACCCAGATGATGATACTTGGGGGGTCGGTATGCACAGTGGAGAAGCATCTTGTTTTACGGGTTGGGTATTGCAAAACGAAAATATGAATTACGTAAAATGCAAAGATTATAAAAAATTTACTTGGTCACATCCAAGTTGTGATTAACAAAAAAGCCCTTATAAAAAGGGCTTTTTTAGTTAGCTAATGACCGCAAGACGTGCATCTTGGCTGTATTGGTGCAATATATAAATTTTCACAAGTGTTACAAATAGGTTCTGCAAATGCCTTTTTGCAAGTCGGGCATCTATTTATTTGTGCAGGTGCACATTCATCGCATTTTTTTACTTTTTCCATTTTACATTTATTACAATTTCTAAATCCTGTAAAAGGGTTTAAGCTAAAATTGTAATCATTTTCTGCTTCATCAACATATGTGATAGGATTCAAATATCCAACATATGGCATCGGATTTAATGTCTGCATTCCTTCCCAAGCGGCAAAAGCACCTTGTGTTGATAAAACTAAAGCTCCTACAAAAGCTAACGAAATACATAAATTTTTCATAAAATACTCCCATTTAATTCTAATATCCGTAAAAATTAATTTTACATATTCATTTTAAACTTTATGAAAAATTTTCCTATACCCAACTTAGCAGGTAATATCAGAAGATATGGCTAAATACAATTATTAAAAAAGAAGGATTGAGATTACTCAAACCTTCTTTTAACTATATAATTTATTTAATTTAATAAATTATTTTGAAATTACAGCATTATCCAATAATATTACATAGATATTTTCTCCTGCTTTTGCATGATATTCAAGTCCAGGAGTTACTAAACCTGTAATTAAGCCAACTGCAGCACCAACAGGAGTACCAATTGCAACACCTGTTCCAATATTAGCTGGACTTGGAATAAATGCAAAACCAACACCTGCACCAGTACCAACTGCAGCTCCAGCTGCTGTACATAATAACAATTTACCTGTAGTCATCCAAGGACCTTCTTTTAAAGAATAGTCTTTTGTAAAAGGTTTAGCGTTGAATGCCATTTCTTTGCCGTTAGGTAAAATAATTTTTGTTAATTGAGGATAAACTCTTGCATTTTTATTGAATTTTTTCGGAGGTTGAATTTCATTAATTTGTGCAACAAATTTTGTACCAGCAGGAATTATAAGAGTTCCTTCTTCTGTACAAATATCTTTGTCTGCAACAAATGTAACGATATCTCCAACTTTATGATCTTCAGATTTAAATTTATCTTCAAATGCAACTACTAATACGTTACCTTGATTAATTGTACTTTGGATATTATTAATAGCAACTTCATTAGTAGGAGCTTTTTTAGTAACATCTAAGTGTTCAATTCTTGTTGTCCCGATGTATTCTTGTTTTACTAAATCTAATTTTTCTTTTAATCTAGCTAATAAAACTGCTGCTTCAGCTCTTGATAAATTATCATTTGGTCTTAATTCACGAGAATCAGGATAATTTACATAGATACCGTAATTAATTGTTTTAGCATAAACTTTTTTAGCCCAAGCAGGAATTGCTGATGCATCCTTGAATTGATTTAATACTGATGTATCTGCATCCATGTCTTTTGTAATATGACTAATTACAGATTGAGCTTCTGATCTTAAAACAGCATTGTTTGGTTTAAATGTTCCGTCCGGATAACCATATACAAGACCTAATTGTTGAGAGCGTAATATATTGTCATAATTCGGATTTGATGCTTGAACATCTTTAAATTTGTTAGAAATTGTAACATTCAAATTTTCATCTGATAATACTTTCAATAAAGCATTTACAAATTCTACACGTGTCATGTTACCTTCAGGATTAAAACGATTTCCTGATAAAGTCATAATATTGTTATCCACAACAATATTAATCTCTTTGCTAGCCCAGTAATTTTGGCTAACATCTGCAATTGATGCAGCTAATGCAGGTATAGCATTAAATGCTAATAAACATAATGCCATTACCCCAGAAACAAATTTTTTCATTTTCTTACTTCCTCATGTTTACTAGTAAACCTTTTTTGTGTAAAATTATAACGTACATTTTTATATTTGTAAACATGATTGTTATAATTATATAAATTTACCCAATATAGAAAGGAAAAATATGGACAATTACACTATGACGAAAATTGTTGCAACACTAGGACCTGCAACATCTACAAAAGAAAAAATCAGAGAACTTTTTAAAAATGGAGTTACCATGTTCAGATTGAATTCTTCACATGGCGACGTTGAAATGCACAAAACTAATTTATCTTACATTAGAGAAATTGAAAAAGAAGAAAACACTTTAATTCCTGTATTACTTGACTTACAAGGTCCAAAAATTAGAATTGGGAATTTACCGGAATCAATCGAAATTAAAAAAGGTCAAATTTTAAAATTCCGCCATCAACCTGAAATTACTGGAGATATTTTACCTGTAGATTACAAAGGCATGGCTGATGACGTTACTCCTGGCGAAATGATTATGATCGATGATGGTAAAATTCAACTTGAAGTAAAAAAAGTTGAAGATAGAGTTATTTTCGCAGAAGTTCTAACTGACGGGCTATTAAAACAAAGAAAAGGTATTAATATCCCAGGATCTCAAGGAAGCCTTGATGTATTAACAGAAAGAGATATTAAATTCGTTGAATTTGCTGCTCACAATGATATTGATTATCTTGGTCTGTCATTCGTTAGAGAAGCATCTGACGTTGTTAAATTAAGAGAATTATTACACAGTCATGGAAACACAACTGCAAGAATTATTTCTAAAATTGAAAAACCTCAAGCTGTTAATAATATTGATGCAATTATTGAAGTATCAGACGGTATCATGGTTGCTAGAGGTGACTTAGGTATTGAAATTTCTAACGAAAAAGTACCTATCGTTCAAAAAACTATTATCAGAAAAGCAAATACTAAAAGAAAAGTTGTAATTGTTGCAACTCAAATGTTAGATAGCATGATTGAAAATCCAATTCCGACACGTGCAGAAACTTCTGACGTTGCGAATGCAATATTAGATGGTACAGATGCTATCATGTTATCAGGGGAAACTGCAGCTGGAGCTTATCCTGCAGAAGCAGTTGCGATGATGAAAAAAATTGCTGATAACGTTGAAGAATCTCCATTTATGAGAAAAAATAAATTCCCTCGTAAAATGATTGAAGAAGAAAAAGATTCTCAAGCTATGGCAATTGGTATGTCTATTGCAGATATGGCAAGAAAAATGAATGTAAAAGCAGTAATTGCTCTTACAGGTAGCGGATTTACAGCATCAATGTTAGCTGAAGGGAAACTTAATATTCCTATTTTTGCTTGCTGTCCTTGCAAAAACACTTGTCGTGATATTAAATTATACAGAGGTGTATTCCCATTCGTTGTAGATTTCGATGCTTCTATTGACAAAGAATCTTTAAAACAAATGGATGAATTCTTAATGAAATCAATGAAACTTAACGATGGAGATTTAGTATTAGTTACAGGTTCTGTTCCTGAACTTTTGGTAGGTGGTACAAACTTCATTAAAATTCATGAAATCGGTAAATTAAAAAGACAAGAAAATGCTTAATTTATAACCAATATATACATTATGTATTTGTATATAAAAATAACAGTCATAATAATTTATGACTGTTATTTTTTCTCAAAAAAAAGCCTCCTTAAAACTAATAAGGAGGTAAAATTTTCTTTTAGGAAGGTAGGAATAGGAATTTTATAGTCTCTCTTTATTTAAACGATCTCTCTTAATATCATCGTGTATATATATAAAGTATATAAGCAATATCTAATTTCAAAGATTACCCAATTTGTTACAAAAATTAATACTTGATTTTATATTATCATTGTTTTATACTAAGTTTTGTAGGAGATATATAGGATATAGGAGTTAGGAATGTTAGTTTCTTCCATCGCTAGATTCAATGCAAGTAATACAATGAATAATGCAGCATTTGCATCAATGCAAGCATCAAACTCTATGATAAATGGTCTTAATAATACTCATACATTTGGCGGTGAGCATGATTTAAGTATGCTTAATAAAATGGATAAAAAGAACAGTCTTGACTTATTAACTAATAAATTGTTATATAATGTTGCATATCTTCAAGAAAAAATGGCAGCTAAACATCAAAGCAATGAAATCAAAAAATCTTTAAATGTTTTAGCTTAATTATTTTCTTTGAATAATTCTTTTACCAACATTGAACATATCGCAGGTATTATTGCGACAAAAATTAATACATTTGTAATTCCAAATTTTTCTGCAACAAATCCTAACAAAGACATTACTATAGCAACAATTCCCCAAGAAAAACCATTAATAAATCCTGAAATTATGCTTTTATATTCAGGGATAACATTTTGCGCCATAACCATAGTTACTGGAGTTGCCATCATAGTGACAAATCCCATAATAATAAATATTACAAGAGATATTGTCGGATGAGATGAACAAGTCAAAATAAATAAAATCATTAATGGCAATGTTGAAATCATCGAAATATAAAACACATTTGCAGCACCTATATTCTTTTCAATATAACCGCTAATTAATGACCCAATTCCCCCAGCAAAAATAAACATAAATAATGCCATGCCGATGTAAAAAGGTTTGTAGCCCATGTTCTTCCACAAAAAAGGCAATAAAATAAAACAAGCAGACATAATCATTGTCTTTAGCATTGCGATAACATTTAAAATATTCAATTTTCTATTAGTTAAAATACGTTTAAAAGCTGTTTTGAAATTAATTTTATCAGTAACAGTTTCTGATAATGAAAGTTTTGGGACAAAATAAAACATAATTAATGCCCATATAACACCCAAAATAGTCATCAAAGGCATTTTAGGCATTCCTAAAAATTGAGTAATTGCAGATGAAACAACAGGTCCCATTGAATAACCTAAAGTTCCCATTGCAACAAAGACCGCCATAGATTTTCCGGCAGAATCCTTTTGCGCAAAACGAGAAGCAAAACCAAGAGCTTGTGGGTGAAAAAGACTGGAGCCTATACTACCGAATATAATAAATAATACTAAAATAATCGGATTATGAGCCATAGCTGACAACGGGATAAATATTGAAGATAAAATTAACCCCCAAAATATAAAAGAACGTTTTACAATATTATCAGCAAAAAATCCAAATAACGGCTGCAATAGTGATGAAAATATATGAGATATAGTCAATATTATTGTTGCAATAGCCATTGAAATTCCGATTTTAGCAGCAATAAAAGGCATAATTGGATTTAATACACCTGTATAAATATCATTTATAAAATGAGCTCCACTTAACCAAAAAAGAGCTTTTTTGTTTTGGGGTAAATTATTTTCCATACCTTAATTTAATGACAAAGAATAAAAAAAATCAATCTTACTTTGCGTTATCTTTATATATCAACAAAACCATAAATATAGCAGCAAATAAAATTATTAAAAGAGAAACCAACTGAGCAACAGGATAACCGTAAATATTTAAGACACTGTCAATTCTAAAATGTTCAACAAAAATTCGGACAAAAGAATACAATATCAAATAAGTACAAGCAATCATTCCAGGATGTTTAGAAAATCTTTTAAAAATTAGCAAAAGTACGAAAAATATTATTAAATCCAATATACTTTCATATAAAAAAGTAGGATGAAAATATTCAAATTTAACATATTGAGCCGGTCTTTGAGAAAGTGGGATATATAATTTCCAAGGGAGATTTGTTGGAGTTCCAAAAGCCTCTGAATTAAAGAAGTTTCCCCATCTACCAATACATTGTCCTAATGCAGTTCCGCATAAAAACACATCAATAAGCTTTAAAAAAGACATCTTATAAATTTTAGAAAAAGCAAATAATGTCAATATCCCGATAATTATAACCCCATGAATCGAAAGCCCACCTTGCCTTATATAAAAAATTTCAATTGGGTTTTCAATATAATAAGAATAATTCACAAGGCAATAGTATAATCTTGCCCCAATAATTCCTATAATTATTAAATATGGGGAAAAATCCATTATACAGGAAGCTTTATCGTGTCCATAAAACTTTTTATATAAAAAATATGCAGTATAAACTCCTACAAAAATTGCAGAAGCAAGAATAATCCCATAATAATAAACAGGAAAACCAAATATATTAAACGCGACTTCTGCAGGGGATTGGAACATTTTACTTCACTATATTTTTTGCAAGGAGCATTTGAAGTTCCTTTATTTTATCTTCAACATAACTTCTGTCATCGACAGAACTGTCTTTATCTAAATAAATTTGATAATCAGAAATAGAATTATTTAAAAGAGTAGTAAGCATTTTAGAAGCATTATCAGACAATTTTACATATTTTATTTCTGTATCGTTATCAGATTTTTCAACTTTTTCGATAGAATCATCATCATTAACTTTTACATTTCCTGCCAAAATATCCTTTGCTAAATTTTCTTCACATACAGCTAAAGAATAATAAGCGTCAGGGAAATCAGGATTTAATTTGATAGCATCATTATAGGATTTAATAGCATTAGCGTAGTCTTCAGCCTTTGTATAAGCCACAGCTAAATTATATTGAGTTTCAAATATACTGCCATCTAAATCAACACTGGATTTTAATCTTTCAATAGCAGATGCATAATCACCCTTTTCCATAAAATCCTGAGCTTTATTATTTAACTCCTGTACAGCAAAATTATTTATACATGCTGTAGAAATTACAGAAATAAACAAAATTGTAGCTAGTAAAAAAGCTTTTTTCATGCTATAATCAACCTCATAAAATTATTTGTAATTTTTATTATAAAATAAACTATACATTTAATGCAAATTTTATAAATAAAAGTTACAAATAACCAAATTGAGAGGATTTTATATGTCTGAAGATAAAGTAATAAAATTAGGCGCAAAAAGAGAAAAAACATCTGAAAAAAATAATAAAGAAGATGATTTAGTATATTGCAGTTTTTGCGGAAGACCTAATACGCAAGTTTTAAAAATGGTACAAGGTCCTGGAGTTAATATCTGTTCAGAATGTGCAATGATAGCAGTCCAATACCTTATTTTAAATGACAGAATGCCATCAGCTGAAGCACAACAAATACTTGACGCTTTTTGGGGGAAAGCTCGTTAATGATTGATAAATTTGAACTTAATCCTTTTGAGCTGAAAGCTGAAATTGTAAAAATTTTAGAAAAATTAAAAGGAGTAAAAGATTTTGAAAATTATGAAATTCATTACAAAACTCTTGATCAACAATCTGATAAGAGTATAATTACAAAACTTTTATTCAAAGAAATCAATACAGCTGATACAAATCAAGATTTAATAAAATACCTCTTACTTCGGTATTGCCCCAAAGACGAACTTATTGAAAAGCTATGGAATATAATAAAAAATAATCTAACATCAAATCAATCTAAAATATTTGCATTAGACCTGCTAAGAGATATCGATACAAACTGGACTTATGATGAATGCGATAAATATATTGATAATCCAAATGAACTTGTGGATGCAGATACTAAGAAAATTCTTGATAATGCAATTATTAATCCGGAAGTTCAAATTGATTTTTTAGATTTTTTAAATTCATTGCCTGATAATGACAAAATAATTCTTCTAAATTCGTTAGGAGATGATTATTCAAAAGATGAACTTGCCAATATGCTAATTCCAGTATTTTTATCAACGCCATACAGTGAAGTAGGCAAAACAGCCCTTAATATTTTAGGAAACTCCCAATCTCAATTAGCATACCACGCTCTTAATTCTGTTCTTGATACAGTTGATGAAGATTTAAAACCTGCAATTATAAAAAATTTATCAGTATTAAAAATTGCAGGAATAAGAGAAGATAAATCAATTGAATTTTATAAAAAACTCTTAGAAAATTCAAAACCTTACAAATTCTGCATAACCTACCCAGACGGTCACGGGAATCAAGCAGTTATTGTTTCAAGAATAAACAAACAAGGGAAAGTGCAATTTGTAGCGATTGTAATTGATGATTACAAGGGTATTCGCGATTGTTTTGGGTTTAATGAAATTTCAAAATTCGAATGCAACACAATTATAGAAAGATTTTACAGAGGACAAAGAGCCCTTGAAGTTAAACCAGGTATTTTAAAATCAATACTTATAAAAGCTGAAAAATTATCTAATCATAAAATACCATATGAATATGTTTGTTGGAAAAATTTATTAGCTGACATAGAGCCTATTGCATTAAAATTAGATTACAAAATTAAAAAACTTACAAACAAAGAATTTGAGGATATTTTACAAAGTGATTTTACAGATTACTGGTTCCTTAACAGCACATATAGTGATGAATTTGAGGATTTCATAAACATACTTAATAATACACAACCAGAAAATTATGAAAAAATTATTAATGAAAATCTTGATAAAATATTCTATAAAGAAGAATATCAAGTATGGTCACAAAGAATATTAAATACAGCATTACTAAAAAAACTTGCAAATGACGAAAAAACTGCTCAAAATTTATATTCTTTGTATAATGATAAAGAACTCATACGAGAACTGTTCAAGAACATAATCAGAAAAAGTATTTATGAATACTATTTCGCCAAACAAGACAAAGCAAAAGTAAAAGCAATCGAAAAAATGTGGGTAAAATAATGTATAAAGTAATGGCACTTGATATAGGGACAAAAAGAATAGGTATCGCTCTAAGCGATTATCTTTTAATGCTTGCAAACGGTCATTCATACATTCAAAGACAACCAGAAGACAAAGCGATAGCAGAGATTTTAAAAATTGCAAAAGATAACAATGTAAAAAAAATAGTAATAGGCGTCCCCTATAATATGGACGGAACACAAGGTTCTCAAGCGCAAGATTGTAAAGATTTCGCATCAAAAATTACAGGATACGATATCTTCTATGAAGATGAAAGACTCACTTCTGATACTGCTGAAGAAAATTTAAGAGCGAAAAAAATAGACTTTAGAAAAGATAAAGGACTGGTTGATATAGAAAGTGCTTGTATTATACTTGAACAGTATCTATCAAGATGTTAAAATACAAAAACAAGTAAAATAGAATAATTAAGAAAGGAAAATAAAATTATGGCAGATGAAGATCAAATCATTGAAACTATTGACGAAAACGGCAATGTGATTAAATTTGAATTATTCGACATAGTTGAAGTTGATGAACAAGAATATGCATTACTTTTACCAGTAGATGAAGAAGAAGAATCTACAGAAGTTGTATTAATGAGACTATCAAAAGATGGTGAAGAATACTTATTCGAAACAATCGACGATGACGAAGAATTTGAAAAAGTAGCAGCTTATGTAGAAAGCATGGAAGACGAAGACGAGGAATAAGTTTTGTTTGAGAAATTTACGGAAAAGGCAATAAATGTAGTAAGTTCATCACAAGAATCAGCTAAGAAATTAGGATTAAAAAAAGTAAGTCCTGAACTTCTTTTACTGGCTCTTTTTGACGAAGCAAAAGGGATATCTTTAAAGATTTTCAAATCCTATGATATAACAAGAGAAAAATTAGTTGATGAATTAAAACAATATGTAACAGTTTCAACAAATCCGTCAACATCATCTCAACCTCTACCTTTTGATGATGAATACAAAGAAATATTAAAAAAATCACTTGATTTAGCAAACAAATCAGGTAATCCGACAATATTATATGAACATTTATTCCTTTCCGCAATTTCTGATAAAAAATCAAATAACATTAAAATCTTAGAAGATCTTGGATTTGACATATACAAATCAAGAAATTTACTTGAAAAACTTGTCCAAAAAAAAATAAAACGTCTATACCATCCAGAAATTGATGAACATAAAGAAGCTAAAGAAAACAAAGCAGAAGAAACTGATAATATATTTGACAGCGAAGAATCTGCAAAAGTTTTTGAACGTGCAGTATCAAAATTATCCACATCAAATTATGAAATCCTCGGTACTGAACAGATTTTGTCATCTATATTAGAGGATAAAGACTCTGAATTAACAAAAATACTTGCACAATATGGAGTTACAAGCGAAAACTTTGAAGAAAAACTTCAAAAAATTCAAACAAGACAATCCGAATACGAAGGAAGACAAATAATATTTACTCCAAATGCTTTCAAAACAATGAATATGGCATTAGAAACGGCAAAAGAATTAGGCTCCTCAGTGGTATTGCCTGAACATATAATTTTAGGATTACTCAAAACAAAACGCGGAATTGCATATGACATATTAAAAGAATTAAAAATTCCTGAAAACGATTTGGCACACAGCATAATAAAACCGATTGAAAAACAAATGCCTGAAACTCTTACAATATTGCGTCTTGCAAAAGAAGAAGCAAGAAGATTAGGAAGAAATATTGTAGGTACCGAAATGTTTCTTCTTGGAATAATTGGAGAAGCAACAGGAATTGGGGCTCTAGTACTTTCTGAATTAGAAATCAATATTAAAGATGCAAGAACAGTTGTTGAAAACTTAATCGGGTTTGGCAATGAATACTATGATAAAGAAATTATATTTACTGAACGTGCGAAACGAGTCCTAGAAACAGCATGGGAATTAGCAAAAAAAGATCATAAACAAAAAATTGAATCAGCTCACATGTTACTAGCTCTTACAACAGAACCTGATTCTTTAGCAATGAAGGCTCTTGAGATTTTAGGAGTTGATGCTGTTGAAATTAAAGAAGGAATAAAAAAATTTCAAGAGGCTTAATTGATTAAGGAGAATGTTAAAAATTTTATAAAAAAGCATAATCTGACAGGTCCGATTATTGTAGCATTTTCCGGTGGTTATGATTCAATGTGTCTTTTAGATATTCTTACAAAACTTGGCGAAAATGTTATTGCTGCACACCTAAACCATAATTGGCGAGGTGAAGAAAGTCTAAAAGAGGCTGAAAACTGTAAAAAATTTGCAAAATCCAGAGGTATTCAATATTATTCAGAAGTTCTACCCGATAGTATCGAGAAAACTGAAACTGCAGCTCGTGATGCAAGATATGATTTTTTCAGAAGATGTGCAAAAAATTTTAATTCAAACATTGTATTTACAGCTCACAATTTTGATGATAACGCGGAAACTGTCCTTTATAGAATTATAAGAGGTACAGGCACAATAGGACTTCAAGGTATTGCTGAAAAAAGGGATATCTTTTACAGACCGCTTTTAAAAACAACACGAGCTGAAATTGAAAAATATTGCAAAGATAATAATCTTAATCCTAATAATGACAGTTCAAATTCAAATACAAAATACAAAAGAAACTTCTTAAGACATAAAATTATTCCGTTACTTAAAGAAATTAATCCAAATGTCACAGAAGCTCTAAATTCGCTTTCAAAAATTGCATATGAAGATAATCAACTAATTGATACCTACCTGCCTAAAAATCTCCTTCAGGCATCCGAAATTGAACAAAAAAGATTAATATACAAAATACTCAACGAAAATAATATAGATTACGATAAAGAAAAAATTGAAAATATTCAAAAATTTATACAAGAAAATAAAAATTCAAAATCTGGGAAAAAAATCTCTTTAACAGATAATCTATGGCTATTTGTCAGCAATAAAACAACAGAAGTTATAAGTAAAACAGAAAAAAATACTAAAGAAATTAATATATCTAAATGCGGGAAATACGAATTTGAAGATTATATATTTTCAGTTGAAAAATATAATAAAGACATTACAAAATTTCCTAATGACACAGAATTTAAAGCCTATATATCTGTTGATGAAATAAATTTTACCCTAAGACACAGGAAAGAAGGAGATAAAATTCAACCACTAGGCTCATTAGGCTCTCAAAAATTGAAAAAATACTTAAATGAAAAGAAAATTCCCCAGCATGAAAAAGACAAACTAATCTTTTTATGTAAGGATAATGAAATCTTATGGGCCGCAGGTATTGGACTTAGTGAAAAAATTAAAGTTGCCCAAAAGCCAACACATATGCTAAAATTAGAAAAGAGGTAGGTTATGGATATAAATAAATTAAAAATTCTTTTCACAGAAGAACAAATTCAATCCAGAATAAAAGAACTAGCTGATGAAATGAATAAATTTTACGGGAATGAAGAAGTTTACGCAATATGTGTATTAAAAGGTGCTGTGATGTTTGCTGTAGATTTGGTAAAACACCTTAATATGCCTTTAAAAATAGAATTTATTAGATTATCAAGCTACAACGGAGGTACAAGTACCTCTGGTAAAGTTAATGCTGTAGATATATCATTACCAGATCTCAATGGTAAAAATGTTTTAATCATTGAAGATATTGTAGATACAGGACTTACTGCCAAATTCCTGCTTGATTTTCTAAACTGCAACTTCCATACCAAATCTACAAAATTCTGCTCACTTCTAGATAAAAAAATAACCAGAATTGCAGACGTAGATGCAGATTATTATGGTTTTGAAGTTGATGATAAATTTTTAATCGGTTACGGACTTGATTATGATGGTTACTACAGAAATTTAAGATATATTGGATATGTTGAAAAATCAGATTTGGAGTAAAAATTGGCTGAATATGAAAAATCTATTGAATTAATAAATGAATTTTTTAATATAAAACAATCTGAGAATT
>ULVF01031847.1_pt1 | contig 14445 bp, 11 predicted proteins | sample 1959201 | NCBI WGS metagenome assembly ULVF01 (sample SAMEA4835779, study PRJEB28245) | human gut metagenome | biome: gut microbiome; material: fecal sample | place: Denmark | collected 2008 | reverse complement strand
AAATTTTAATTCAGGATACATTTTTTATACAAATCCAACAAAACTTGAATATTCATACAACCCTAAAACCAATGATATTAATAAAATACGAGAAAATTACCTTGCAGAAGACTTAAAAATCAAAAATATGGTTTTCGGCAGAATTATTATTACTGGAAATAATTTTTCTGACAGTGATAAAAAAATTTTTAAAACCTGCGCTTCTATCATTTCTAACATAACAAAAGATAAAGAAATTTCAAAAATTATAAAAATGCAAATTAAAGCCCTGCAAGAAGGATATGAAAAAATTCAAAAAAGCAATAAAAAAATTATAAAATCAGATAAAATTAAAACAGAATTCCTTTCAAATATATCACATGAATTACGCACTCCACTTAATTCTATAATTGGTTTTTCAAATCTGCTTGAAAACGAATACATAGGAAAACTTAATAAAAAACAAAAAGAATACATTAATGATATAAAAATTTCTAGTTTAAATTTATTAGGTATGATAAATGAAATTCTTGATATGTCAAAAATTGATGCAGGTGCTGCAAATTTAACAATACAAGAATTTGAAATAAGTCAAGCAATATATGAAGTAATAAATATAATTAAACCTCTCCTAATTAAAAAAAAGCAAAAATTAGACACCAAGGTACAAAATTTCACAATAAAAGCAGATTTCCAAAAAATAGAACAAATATTATTCAATTTACTTAGCAACGCAATTAAATATACACATGAAAATGGAACAATAAAAATTAATGCACATCAAAAAGATGATAACGCTATTATTGAAATAGAAGATAATGGGATTGGTATAGCTCAAAAAAATCAAAGAAAAGTATTTAAAAAGTTTGAACAAATAGGCAATATACAACCAAATTCAACAGGACTAGGACTTTCAATAACAAAAGAATTAATAAAAATGCACAAAGGCAAAATTTTGCTCAAAAGTGCTATTGGAAAAGGCTCAAAATTCACAATTATCTTGCCAAAAACATAATATGGGCTTGTTTTTTTATTAAAAATATGTTATAATTAAAAAGTAAAGAAAGAATAGAGGAGTTTGGGAATATGGCATCTATAAAAGACGCTTTTGAAGAGTCCTTTCAAGATAATAATGCAATAATAAAATATATTTTATTTGCAATTCCTGTATATTATTGTGTATACCTATACTCAAATGCAACTAAAGGCGATTTAACAGGTTTTTGGTGGATGTTCGGTGTAACCTATCTTTTACTTTTTGGTTTTTTAATAAAATGTACAACCAATGTAAGAAACGGAAAAGACCACGTATTACCATCTTTCAATATTTTTGCCCTATTTTGGTCTGGGATAAAAGGTTCCATAGCACTTGGTCCATCAATTGCTATAAACTGTTTTTTAGCATCACTACTAACAGGATTAGTAGCAAATTATATACCAGAGCCTAATACATTATTAATTTTCCAAATCATAATATGGGGTTTATTTGGTTCAATAATACTCACAGGTTACCTTTGCTACGCAAAAACATTCAAAATCATAGATGCATATAACCTTAAAGTAATATCTGAATCTTGTTGTGACATACTTATAGCGGTTTTATTTATGATTCCACAAATTGTAATTGCAAATGCAATACTTATCGTTCCTGTTACATATGTTATTTGGGTATTTTTTGGAATTCCACATCCTATTGCGACATTTTATTGGTGTATGATACTTATATTTAACCTTGCAATGTGCGGACACTATTTAGCACAAATTGACTATGAAGCAATTGAAACCAAAGAAAATGAAGATAAAATTATATAAAAATATCTTATTTTGTAGGTATTTTTAACCTAACATTTCTCTAAGTTTCTTTAACTTATCTCTAATTTCTGCTGCCCTTTCAAAGTCCAGAATTTTTGCAGCTTTATGCATATCTTTTTCAAGTTTGTCGATAAGTTTAGGCAGATCTTTTTTATCTATACCCATATCAACCATCTCTTCTGCTACAATGTCTTCTAAATCACGATAACTTGCAACTAGTGATAATAAATTGTTTTCAATAGGCTTTTTAATAGTTTGAGGAATAATTCCATACTTTTTATTATATTCAAGTTGTATTTTCCGTCTACGTTCAGTTTCAGATATAGCTTTTTCCATAGATTCAGTCATCCTATCGGCATACATAATAACTTCACCGCATGCATTACGAGCAGCACGACCAATAGTTTGAATTAAGCTTGTTTCAGATCTTAAAAAACCTTCTTTATCAGCATCCATAATCGCTACAAGTGAAACTTCAGGAATATCAAGACCTTCTCGCAAGAGATTAACTCCAATTAGGACATCAAATTCCCCTAATCGTAGGTCCCTCAATATTTCGACACGCTCTAACGATTGGATTTCACTATGCAAATACCTAACCTTTATACCCTCTTGAATAAAGAAATCAGTTAAATCCTCCGCCATACGCTTAGTTAAAGTTGTAATTAAAACTCTTTCATCCTTTTCTGTTCGCTTCTTTATTTCTGCTTTTAAATCATTTATTTGTGATTCAATAGGTCTAACTGATATTTTAGGGTCAACAAGACCTGTAGGTCTGATAATTTGTTCAACTAACTGAGCAGAAGTCTGTCGTTCAAATTCTCCCGGAGTTGCTGAGATATAAATTTTCTGATGAACTTTCTTAAAAAATTCTTCACTTTTTAATGGCCTATTATCCCTAGCGCACGGCAATCTAAAACCATACTCAATTAGGGTATTTTTTCTTGAAGCATCACCATGATACATACCTTTTAACTGTGGAAGAGTAACATGTGATTCATCTATAACAGTTAAAAAGTCACCTCTGAAATAATCTAAAAGAGTCGCAGGAGCAGAGCCTTTAGGGCGTCGTTCAATAATCCTTGAATAATTTTCAATTCCAGAGCAATATCCCATTTCTTTAATCATTTCAATATCATATTTTACTCTTTGCTCTAATCTTTGAGCTTCTACCAGTTTGTTTTCATTCTGCAACTCTATTAAACGATGCTGCAGCTCCTCTTTTATCAATTTAATAGTTTCATCAATATTCTCATCATAAGATAAATAATGCACAGCCGGATAAATCACAACCTTTTGAGGTGTTTCAATTATTTCTCCGGTCACATTATCAATTCTTACAATTTTTTCAATTTCATCACCGAAAAAATAAATTCTTGTAATTATTTTTTCATAAGCAGGCATGATTTCAACAATATCACCTCTTGCTCTAAAAGTAGAACGTTCTAGGACAAGATCATTTCTTGAATATTGAACACTAACCAAATGTTTCAATAAATCATCTCGATTTATTTCATCTCCAACATTTAATTCTACTGAACCTTTAAAATAATTTTCAGGAAGTCCTAAACCATAAATACAACTTACAGAAGCAACAATAATGACATCATTACGTTCATATAAACATCTTGTCGCATTATGTCTTAATCTATCAATTTCCTCATTTATAGAAGCAGATTTCTCTATAAATGTATCAGTTCTCGGAATATAAGCCTCTGGCTGATAATAATCATAATAGCTGATAAAATATTCAACAGCATTATCAGGGAACAGTTCTTTAAATTCATTATATAACTGAGCTGCAAGAGTTTTGTTATGCGCAATAATTAGAGTAGGTCTTTGTATTCTTTCAATAACATTTGCAATTGTAAATGTCTTTCCTGAACCTGTAATACCTAGCAATGTTTGAGCATCATCTCCAGAATTAATACCATCTACCAACTCTTCAATTGCTTTTGGCTGATCTCCTGCAGGCTTATACTTAGAAGATATTTTAAATTTTCGATTCATATTAAAATTATACTAAAATAAAAAAAAGTAGCAAAAAAATTTTTTCACAAGTTTATAGTAAAATGAGAATATTCTAAAAATTAAGGGCCCCTTAAAATTGATTAAGTCAATCTTAAATACTAATACGCAAAAAAGTCAACAAGATAAATATAAGGATCCGTTAAGTAAAAAAGTAGCGGTTATGATGTCCTACTCAAATGAAGTTGGTACTGCAATTTCTGAAATTGCACCTAAACTTGGGACGGCACTATGGGCTCCTACTTTTATGTACTTGGGAGCAGACATATATGACAAATATAAAAATGATAAAACTAGTTATAATCCAAGTGGCAAAAGAGCACTCAAAAGAGCTATTTATCAAGGATTGACATCAATTGTTGCACTTCCTGCTGTAATTATAGCAGGTCAATTTATAACGTCCCCGCTAGGGAAACTGGGGAAATCCGGAATAAGCGGAAATGCTAAAGATGCTGTATATAAACACATAAAAAATGTTATAGATCAAGCACATGGGAGTGCTCTTTCAAATTTTGAAAATTTCAACAGAATTATAACCGAAACATTGGAAAATAAAATAAAAGTACGCAATAATGAGAAAAAAACAATTCATCCTTTCAAGCGCTTTTATAATAAATATTTTACAGACAGATATGACTTACTCAGTTCTGACAAAGATAAAATCATAAAATTTGCACAAAAAAATGCTCTTGATACTTTTAATATAAAAAATGCTCTAAAACACGGAGAAAAAGCGAAAATTCCAAGCAAAGTTTATAACAAATATAACGCGATTCTACCTGTTATAAAAGAAATGTATAAAGATGGTGATTATGCTTATCAAGCTACAAGAAATGCTCTAAAAGAATATCAAAACTCATTAATATTTAAAAATAAATTATTAAAAACAATAGGAGGTCTTGGTACATTATTTTTACTTGCAACCCCAATTAACACATTTGTTGATAAACAGATTATGAAAAAATACATAAGCCCAGGAATTGATCAAATATCACACAGCTTTGTGAATGAATCAAAAATGAAATATATCTTTAACGATATGAAAGATAAAATTACTAATTCGAATGATAAAAACGCGAAGTCATCGAACCTGCTTCAGAAAGTAAAGACTCAGCCCGTATCGATGTCAAAGGTTGAGGGATCTCAGTAACAAAATTTTCACCATCATACTTTGCGATTACTTTTACAGACAATGCTGCAGTTCTTGCAGGAGTGAGCTCTACAATAGATGTTACACGTCTAATCCCATCACTCATCCTATTAATTTGGATTAAGTAATCATAATTGGTAAAAACTTTTGTCTTTGCCAGTTTTTCCGAAATATTATCCGTTGCGACAACAGATGAAATAAGTTTTGAAATTGCATTCTCTGCAGATGAAGCCCTTAAAGTAGAAATATTCCCTTTTACTTCAGAAAATTCAGGGATTACAAAATTTAAATCTGATAAAATATACTCAGGAGACATCTTTAAAATATTTGACAAAAATAAATAATAATCATCTGCATGTTTGTCTAACAAAAACTTCATCAAAGTATTAAAATTAGTAGAAATTGCAGGAGATGTTTCCAATAAAACAGATCTTTTACTATCAAGAGCTGATTTAATCAAAACATCTAACAATACAGATTTCCCTGAATTTATATCTCCAGATATAACAATATTTTTTTTGGCATTAATCATTAAAAGAATAAAATCAAACATTTCTTTTGATAACAAATTATTTTCTATCAACTTGTCTACAGTATACTCATAGCCTTTTCTAATTGTAATATTATAACCTGATTGAGAAATATTAGGCATAATTATTGTTATACACAAATTATTAACTTTACAATTCCAAATATTTTTTGAAGTATCAAACTTTATACCAGACATAGATGAAATATTACTCAATATAAAATTAATTTGTTTACTATTTAATTTCATTTCTGTATTTAATATTTTACCGTTAATTTCAATATGAACACTATTTACACCATTTACATAAATAGCATCAACATTTTCTTGTACAATCAAATAATCTAAAGGACCAAAACCCATAATAGAAGTAAAAAGTTTTTCAATTAAATCTTCTTTTTCATCATCATTAAGTTTTATTGATTCAATTAATAACCTATTCTCTACAAAACTCTTAATCAGTTCTTTTTGCTTATCAGAAGTGTACTCAAACCATACAGGTATAGTATCAATTTTTTCTAACAATAATTTTTTTAACTCTGCCTCAATGTCAATATCTAAGTTTTTTTTCACTAATGAATCTTCAGCAATAAGATTTTCTTGGGAATTTTCATCATCATTATTAGATGAATTTAGTTGTGCCTTAGTAAACACAAATTTTTTAGGTTTATCTTTAATTATATCGTCACTTTGATTATTTTTAAATCTATTACTCAATTTACTATTTTGTAACACTTCTATATCCTTCCAAGCTTTTTATTCAATTTCTGACGATAAACACTATCTGATACCATTAATGCTAAGTTTTTGTAACTTACTGCCACATTTGATTCAGGATTTATATCAGAAACAGGGACTCCTTTATTAATGGCAGACATCATCGTAAAATAATTATTAGGTATTTTCCAATACAAATTCTTTCCAAGGACTTCTTCTACATCCTCGGCGTTAATTTCATCATTTTCCATATATCTATTTATTAACACCTGAACTTTATCTTCTTCAAATCCTAATTTTTCAAATAACTCAAGACATCTTTGACAATTCCTTATAGCAGGTAAATTTACAATTGTGACAAGGAATATTAAATCAGAATTTGACAATGCCGTCATTGCTGTATTATCAAATCCTCCGGATGTGTCAACTACAACATATGAAAAAGTTTCTCTTAATATATCAAATAATTTAGTAATATCACTGGAAGAAACATCATCAACTTGCTTAAAATAAGGAGGATCTGCTAAAACATAAAGAGAGGTATCTTTATACTTTTCTAAAGTTGACAGTAAAAATGCTTCATTAATCTTGTCTAAATTTTGTAACATATATGAAATGTTAAAAGAAGGCTTCAAATCTAAAAAAGTAGTCACATCACCTAATTGAAAATTCAAATCAATAAGAGCAACATTTTCCTTAGTAATTTTAGCAAGTTCAAGAGCTAAATTAGATGCGATAGAAGTTTTTCCAACCCCACCTTTATTAGAATATACCGTAATTACCCTACATTTAGATTTTTTAGGTTTTTCACCAACCATATCATTGTAAGTTTTATCCAAAACCTCCAAAAACTCATCCTTAATTAAAGGTAGTGAAAGAAAATCAGAGGCACCAATTCTCATCGCTCTAATAACTAAATCAACAACAGGCCTGTCAGATAATACAATAACTTTGCAATCCTTAAACTCTGATGTAATTTTAGATACAAAATTCAAAGCTTGTTCCTGATATTCAGAAACATCAACAATTACAAGAGCTTTAGCTAACTCCTTTATTGCATTATAAGCCTTTGAAAAATCAGAAGTTTCTGCTAAAAAAGAGAACTTTTCACAACCTTCAATATAACGTTTTAAAAGTTCTGCAGTATGTATCTGTTCTGTAATTACAATTGTTTGAATAGCTTGTTTCATACAAGAATTGTAACATATTTTCAAAAAAGAAGCAAATTAAAAAGCCCTACACAGATGTGATTTTGTTGCCTGCGTGGTCTCGCAGGTGGGTGAACGCCTCGGATTATCCGTTTCCCGCTGGCGATTTTAAATCGGCGGGTATACTTCACATCCAGACAGAGCTAATTCTCCCTTTTAAAATAAATGTAGGAACAAAATGAGCACCTGTATAGAGCTAATTTTATTATAACATACTTAAATATCTATTACAACATATTAGTTTTTTATTATTTTACAAAATGATTGACACCGATGTAAAAACCAATATACATAGATAAAATAACTAAAATAATCGGACTTATAATTGCGAAATACGGAGAATTTTGAAAAAACATACTAATTGTCAATGCCAATAATCCGATTATTAAAACTGAAACAGTGTATTTAAAAGTACTTTTATTTTTTGGAGCGACTTTTACATTATGACAAAGTTTACTAGAATATTCATCAATATTCGACAAATTACAAACCTTATCAAAAGCTTCTTGAGATATTTTGCCACTGTCTAAAAGTTGCTTACACGCTTTATTAAAAGCTTTCTTTACTTGAACTTCCACCAAAGTCAACATTTGTTCTTGGGACAAATTACTGAATAAAGATTCTTTACCCATTTCAAAAGCTACATAAGCCAACTTTTGTAAAATACTTTCATGATACATTTCTGGAATATCAGAACGTAACAAGTCAATATATTTATGGAAAGTCCATTCTGAAATTAATTGAGTTAAAGTTTTTGCAGTATCAGAATTTTCAATAGTATCGTCACTTGAAAAAGCTTCCCCAGCAATAAACGTAAAGTTATAAATTTTATCCAAAAACTCTTTTTTATGCTTCAAAGCAATATCTTCAGGTATACTTTTTTCAGCTTCTTTAGTTAAATTTTTAGCAAAACCTTTATAATCAAATGTTGCAACCATAAAACCCTCCGAAAAAATTATATCATGCTATTCTTGATTGGGCAATATATAAAACTAATTCATTTTTAGAGTCTGCAATGCTTGTTGTTCTGCTAAATCAGCCCTGCGCATAGCTGCATCTGCAGCTGTTAAGTCTTCCTTATTCTGAATTTGGACTCCAACAGGAGATGGAATATATGTCCTTACGGGCTCTTGAGTTTTATTTTCAGGAGCTTGTGCAGTTTTTGTAGTAGTTGTCGTAGTTGTCGTCTTAGTTCCATTCCTATATTGATTTAACAAATTAGAAGGACTTTGACTTAACCCTTGATTTGAACTAGTAGTTGTTGTTGTAGTTTTTGTTTGAGTATCAGTTTGTTGAGGTTGATTTAGCGGCTGCTGCAATTGAGGTGGTAATTGTAATTGTTGATTAATTGCTTGAGCTTGTTTTTTATCTTCTTTACCTTCATCCAATACAGAATTTTTAGGTTTTCCAAATAATAGGTGAGATCCTTTAACTGCAATTTTACTTAAGAACGGTAAAATTACCATCATACCTAATATAATTCTCATTGGATAACCTGCCATTTGTTTTAGACCAAACTTAGGATGTCTGAATAAATCTTTTATTTTATCGCCTATGCCATTTCTTGTAACAGCTTTCTTATCATAAGGTCTGATTTGCTCTAGACCTACTGTCACAATACGTCCTATACGTTTGAATAATTTTGTAATAGGATTTTTTACACCCGCATTCAATTCTGTTTTTAAAGCATCTTTGCTTGCTTTCCATGCAGATTTATCTGCAAATCCGCCAGCCATTGCTTTATCATTATGAATTTTTAAATGCTGTCTGTATTTTTCAACTTGCTCTTTAGTCATTCCAGCATATTGTAAACCACCAACTCGATGCATTAACTGAATTGCAAGTGGCATTGCGACGAAAAATGCAATCATCTCTGTAAAACGTTCAGCAAAAGTTTTAACTTTTTCACTTGCTCCATCAACTTTAGCAGTTTTATATAATACATCAGCTAAGTACGCAGCCTGCATTAATGCAACGAATTTTCCACCTGCGACTCTGTTTGTTGCACCTTCTAATACCAAGTTGTTATATTTTGCCAAGAATTTTCCTAGTATTGATTTTGGAATTTTCTTATCTAAACCAGTTTTTTGTAAAACATTAGCCAATTCTTTATTTTCAGCTAAATTTACATTTCCTAAAGAACCTGCTATTTTATTTGCTGTTTCTGAAGCATAAACCTCACGACCTATTAACCAAGTTTTAAAACGTCCCAAAGCACTGTGATTTGAGCCCCAAATTCTTGCAAACATCTTAGGGTTAGCATTATGAGAAGCTTCAAGAACTCTAGGCATTTTTTCTTGAATATTTTTTGCCACTGCTTCCATTTCAGCAAAATCTTTATAACCCCATTCAAAAGCTTTTAAATCCTTTAATTTTGCAATTTTAGCTTCAGGAGTTAATACTTTAAAATCAGAGATTTCTTTAGCAATTTGAGATGGAGTCCTCTTTAATCTGGAATTTTGCAAAATTGTCTCTAATTCTGCACGCTGCATTATTTCAGCTCTTGCCTGAGGTGTTGATGCTTTATCTAATACACCTTTCCATTTCGCAATATCTGTTTTAGAAGCACCATAACAATCCAAATCTTCAACATATTGAAGCGGTTTTACAAATTGTTCCCCATGTTGAGGATAATCAAATAATTGCATACCCCACATACTATTTGCCTGACCTTTTACCATATCTAATTCAGGACGAGAAGGAGTATATGCCATTGCTCTTGTAATTTTAAATCTGTCTACAAAATTTTTCTTTAAAAATCCCTTAAAACTTTTAAAACCATTATTTATAGAAGTTGCAAAACTTGATTTGCCAAATGAACTATTTTTAACATAATTAGTTACATCATCACCAAATTGACCGACTTTATGATGGACTGTATTTTCAAAATCTCCTCTTGATTTTTTTGCATATACATCCATACCCTTTGAAATCGCAAACCAAGTAGGGACAGTTAATGCAGCAGTATACATCATACCTTTTGGATCTTCTGTTGTTTCTCCAATTCTGTTTGCAACATAACTATCCTGAACATTTTCTTTTAATAATTCAGGATTTACAGCCTGCATTGGCACTTGCTGCTGAACTGCCTGTTGTGGTGAAATTCCTTTAAATTGGAGTAACTGCTGTCTGTTATTAACATTATTATCAAGCATAATTTTCCCTATTTTCCCTATATAAATATAAAAACAGATTTTTAGCAATTATTGCTATTTAAAATAAAATATTACGAAATGTAACAAGTTCTATCTTTTTTGAAATTTTGATATTTGCATATACTTTATATATACACAAGCGATAAATAAGAGAATGAGAGGCATAAAATGGCAGTTGCAAATTTGAAAAAAATTGATGATAAATTAAAAAACATCTACGAAAATCAAGTTACTGTTAACAATAACCAACCATTTGAAGATAGATCAGATTTATTATTTGCACAGATGAATTTCATCGCAATGGCAAACAAACAAGCTTTACATTTAATTTAACACAATTTAACTCCAATTAATTTTTCCCCTACAAATTTTGTACCTGGTTTCAATTGAAATCAGGTTTTTTTTATCATATTTAAATATTTATACTATAATTTAATTATGAAATTGTGCATTTTTTCAGGGACTTTCAACCCTATTCACAAAGCTCACATAAAAATGGCAGAATATGTATTAGAACATTTTGGTTTTGACAAAATCATTTTCATACCTGCCTACAAACCGCCACATAAAAATTATTCACAGGGAATGTGCCAACATCGTTATAATATGGTAAAAATTGCCATTAAAGATAATCCGCATTTTGAAATCTCAGATATCGAATATAAAAATGAAGGTAAATCATATTCATATCTCACGGCACTAGAACTATATAAACAGTATAAAATAGACGGAAAAATTAATTTTATTATAGGAACAGACGCTTTTGAAAAAATTGAAAGCTGGTATGAAACTGATAAATTCAAAAAGCTTGTTGATTTTATTGTATTTATAAGAGAAAATGAAAAAGTAGATTTAACTCATCTTAAAAATATGGGCTATAACTACACAATTGCCCAAATGCCTTTTATAGATATTTCATCAACAGAATTAAGAAATAGAATTTCTAAAGGATTACCAATAAAAGATATAGTATCAAAAGAAGTAGAGGATTACATAAATAAAAATGGATTATACAGAAATACTTAGTTGGTTAAAAAACAATCTTAATGAAGAAAGATATTTTCATACACTAGGCACAGCCGAATGTGCAAAAGAACTTGCAATTAAATTCAATTTAGATAGTGAAAAAGCTTATCTTGCAGGGCTTTTGCATGATTGTGCAAAATGTTTTTCTAATGAAAAATTGCTAAATATTATACACAAGCATTTAAATGTCGAAGAATGTGAAATGCTTAATTATAAAACTTTACATGCACCTGTGAGTGCTTACATTGCAGAAAAAGAATTTAAAATAAACGATAAAGAAATTTTATCAGCTATCAGATGGCATACACTTGGCAGACTTGATATGACTGATTTTGAAAAAATTGTATTTTTAGCTGATAAAATTGAGCCTAATACTAGAGATAAAGAATATTCCGAAAAAATAGTAAAACTGTTAGATGAGCCGAATGGAATAAACAAAGCTCTTTTGAAATGTTATAAAGAAACAATAAAAAGCCTTGTAAAAAGAGACTTGAAAATATGCCTTTTAACAATTGAAATCTATAATAAACTTCAAGATTTATTACAAAACTAGCATGTTCATGGTAAAATATTTTTCAAGGTGAGGAAGTCTAGATGAAAGTATTGGAAATTAAGAACAATTTAGTAAAAATAGAGTATGATGTAAAAGATAATCTTGCACTCTCTAATTTTGTAATCATTGAGGATACAAACACTCCTTATGTAGCTCAAGTTGTTAATATTAAAGCGGATGCCACTAAAAATTTTGCAATTGTAAAATTATTATTTACATTTAATGAAGATGGAATCCTAAAAAATTATAATGGAACAATTCCATCTACAAAAGCTAGAGTTTCTATACTTCCATCAAATGAGTTACTTGACATTATTCCTATAGAAGACCCAATAATTTTAGGCGAATTGGCTCAACAAAATATTCAATTAAAAGTTGATAAAACTATATTTGATAATAACTTATTAATATGTTCTAATAATTTAGAAAATACATCAACACTGCTTAATAATATTATTAAACAATTTAAAAATAAGGTTGTTATATTTGATACAGATGGTCAATTTGATTGGGAAAACAAACTATACTTTGGAAAAGATTTCAAATTACCGTTAAATTACGATACAATAAATTTCATCTATGACACTGAACTTGAAGATGTTGATGCAACTAGCAAAGCAATTATTCAAGATATATTCATAGAAGTACAAGAATATACAAAAACACTTCCTGAAGGTTATCTTCCGTTTGAAACCTTCCTGAACGTAGTTGATCAACAATATAAAGAAACAAAAATTACCGAACTTGTACTATTAAAGAATAAATTATTAAAATATAGGGATTTACAAGTTTTTGCAGAAACATTAAAAGATGTCTTAAATCTAAGCATTGCAATCGAAAAATCAGACATAGCAGTTATAGATATTTCTGATATGCCATATTTATTACAAAAAGAAATTATGACATACACATATGATATTATGTACTCTATAAAATCAGATATCTATTCTTTTGTAAAAATTGATAATAATAATACAGATAAAAAATTATTAAAAAAATTCTTGGGACGCAGTAATATATACACAACTCTTATTTGTTCCCACGATTATAAGTATCTGCAGGAAATAAAAGAAGCTGCTCAAAATTTAATTCTTTTTGCTCCACTTACTTTGCAGCACGATTTTGCAAGTTACAATACATTTTTGAATAAATTAAACCAAGATGAATTCATTGTCTATGGCGCACATACACAAAATATTCCTTTAATAGTTGAACTTAATGAAATAGATCTTTCTGAAAATGAAATATCTACAGATGAAGAAAATACTAATACCAATGAAGAAATTATAAAAAACGACAGTAATATAATCCCAATGCCTCAAATTCAGGAAGAAGATACTGAAAATAACGAACAGGAATCCAATACAGAGGTAATTGAAAATAATTCAGCAGAAAATATTGACACAAATAACAAAATCAATATTAACCAAATTCCAGAAGTAGAATACCCAGATATTACTATTAATGAAACTCCTGTCGAACAAAACGATACATCAACAGATAATACAGAAATTGTTGCAATAGATGAAAGTATTCATATTGATAACACTCTTCCTCCTGTAGATAACGTTCTGGAGACACAAGAAATCGTTGAAGAACCCAATATTATAGAAGATGTGAATTCTGATAACCTAATAATAGAAACTCCGGAAAAATCATCAAATGATTCTACAAATAATCAAGAAGAAAATTCAATAGAATTTTTCAATCAAGAAAATGATATAGAAAATATTAATGAAGAAGAAATTGAACCTCAAATAGATATCCAAGAGCCGGAAATTGATTATTCTGTAGAAGATACAGATATTGAGGAAAACTTTGGAGAACCGCAAATAATCGAACCTAATGACGAATTAGTTGAACAAGTTGCAAAAGACGTAGATAAAGTTTTCTATGAAAAACTACCGGATGAAAATTATGAATTACCGGATAATGATAATCCAGAAACAGATGAACTCACTGAAGATGATCTGAATTTAATAGATGATTTATCTGTAGATGATAATAATATACAACTTGAGGATTTTCAAGATTCTGAAAACAGTCAACAAACACCTGTTGTTCCAATTTACGAAACAGATGATTTGGAACCTAATATAAATCAAACACTTGAACCCGGAGATAAAGTATCTACCCCAAAATATGGTGAAGGTATTGTTGAAAGAATGATAAAATATGGTAATAAAATGCTTTGCTCAATAGAATTTCCAAATATTGGCAGAAGACTTTTAGATCCTGCTATGAGTGAAATTACCAAACTTGACTAATTATAATTATAAATAATAAAA
>ULVF01048268.1_pt1 | contig 14573 bp, 17 predicted proteins | sample 1959201 | NCBI WGS metagenome assembly ULVF01 (sample SAMEA4835779, study PRJEB28245) | human gut metagenome | biome: gut microbiome; material: fecal sample | place: Denmark | collected 2008 | reverse complement strand
GCAATTTTTATTAATTTATATACTTTATATATATACAAAGTATATAAATCGAGAGAATTATTATGAGTTTAGATAGCGCAATATATGCCCTAAGTAATTTTAACGCACTTGCAGGAAGTGCATTGGGAGCTGTTGATGCAAAAAATCGAGGAGCATCAGCAGGCGATGCTTTAATGGGTTTTGGTTTTAATGTTATGAACGGAGCTTTAAGAAATGAAGCTGCGAGAGAAATACACAATCACACAGGCAGTTATCTTGGCTATGCAATAAATTCAGCAGCAGGCTACGGAAATCCTGTCGCAAATGCGAACGGAACTATGGGACTTATCGGAGCATCAATGTTGACCTCTCCTTTTGGAATTTTCGGATGCGGATTTAACCCATATATGACATCCTCAATATACGGATGTGGGCCTTTCGGGAGAAGCTTCTTTGGCGGAGGATACAGTTACGGAACAGGATTTATGTTTGGCGGACCAACATTTTTTGGGGTCAGAGGATTTTTGTGCTAATCAGCTTCTAACATATTAACTTTATTAAAAACATCATCTAAGATATTCTTGGTGGTGTTTTTGTTTAGCAATATTTGCTGAACTGCCGTATTCACAACTGTATTCACTTCTTTTTGATCTTTTAGAGTTTTAAATGAAGGCTCAATTTTATAAAGTTGATTTGCACTAATTACACGAGCTTTTGCCATAAGATCATTTTTATCATATGTAGTATAAAAATCATCTTTTAATGTTTTCTCATTTACAGCAAGGACGTTAGTCAATTTTGCAAGTTCTAATTGATTTTCATAGTTTGTTAAAAATAAGGCAAATTTTAATGCTTCTTGTTTATGTTTTGCTCTGACAGGGATTACAAAATTCATTAAAGAAAAATCATTCTGACCTAATTTCCCTGTAATTTGGGGAGATACATCTGTATTTTTATAAGTAGACGGAGCATTTTCTTTAATCATATTTAAAAAATTTGCCCCAGCTTGAAAAAATACTATTTGTTCAGCCATGTATTTTTCTAATGCTTCACGATGAGTCTGAGTTACAGATTCTTTTGGGATTAAATCTTTTGCATACAAATTTTTAAAATACTCAAATACCTCAATTGATTGTTCTGAATTTATATTGAGAGCCGTCACACCGTATTTATTTAAAATTCTCAACATTGTATCATTTTCTGTAATATTAGGAAGAAGAATATATGCACCAGTTTTTTCTTTTATCAAAGGTGCAATTTCCCCTAAATCTTCAAACGTTTCTGGCATTTTAGTTCCAGACTTCAAAAGAAGTTTTTTATTATAAATAGTTACTGCAGAAGTTGCATACCAAGGAAGAGAATACAATTTCCCGTTATATTTTAAAGAATTTATAATATGTTTATTAAATTGTTCTGTATACTGCTCATCAATTTCGTATAATGCCCCTCGTTGAGCCAAAAGAGCTGAAAAATCGGGGTTTAAGTTAATCAAATCAGGCGGATTATCACTCAGTACTGACGCTAAAGTTCTTTTTTCACCTTCAGAAAATGGTACATCTACCCATTTAATTTTTATTTCGGGGTTTTGTTCCTCAAACTCTTTTATAACTTTGTTCATATAAGGTGAAAAATCACTCATTTGCAAAGTCCAAAAAATAATTTCATTATTATCCTGTTTCTTTCCATAAGGAATTGTGATTGCGACTAATAAAATTACAACGAATATTAAAAGAAATTTTTTCATTAAACACCCTTTTCAAATTATATTTATTATCATAAAAGCTTTCATACAATGTAAGTTCTTCTTTTATGCTACAATTATACTATGAATAATCTATTTACGGAATTAGAAAATCAAAATAAACAAATCCCGCTTGCAGAAATACTTCGGCCAAAAACTCTTGAGGATTTTTTAGGCCAAAGTAATGTAGTATCACCAAATAGCCCGATTTTAAATCTTCTAAAAACAAACAGGTTGTTCTCTTTAATATTTTGGGGAACACCTGGATGTGGGAAAACAACACTAGCAAGACTAATTGCAACCAAAACAAATGCCAATTTTATTGAAATTTCTGCTGTTACATCAGGCGTAAAAGATATTAAAGATGCTGTCGAAAGTGCCAAAGAAGCACTAAGATGCGGACATAAAACAATTCTGTTTATAGACGAAATCCACAGATACTCAAAAACTCAACAAGATGCACTTTTGCCTCACCTTGAAAACGGAACATTATTTTTAATAGGCTCAACTACAGAAAACCCGTCTTTTCAAGTTGTACCTGCACTTTTATCAAGAGTTCAGGTCGTAAGATTAAATTCAATAGATGATGCAAGTATGGACAAAATTATAAAAAAAGGTTTTGCATACTTGGCAAAAAATTATCTGCCTATGGATTGCGAAAGCGGTGCTATAGATTTTATAATAAACCTCGCAAGAGGCGATGCTCGATATGCTCTTAATGTCGTTGAAAATGCATACTTTGCAAGTGATTTAAAAGACAATAGAAGAAATTTAACAGTAAAAATTATTGAAGAAATCTGCCAAAAAAGAAACACAAGATATTCTCAACAAGAGCATTATGACTGTGCTTCAGCTTTCCAAAAAAGTCTTAGGGGTAGTGACCCTGACGCTGCGATTTATTACCTTGCAAAAATGATTGCAGCAGGTGAAGATCCAAGATTTATTGCACGCAGATTAATCACATGTTCTGCAGAAGATGTCGGGAATGCTGACCCAAATGCATTAAATGTCGCAATTAATGCATACAAAGCTGTTGAATTACTTGGACTTCCAGAAGGTCGAATTCCTCTTGCTCAAGCTGTAATTTATGTTGCCAGAGCTCCAAAATCAAATGAAACAGTAGTTGCAATCGATTCAGCTCTTCATGATATTGAATCAGGTAAAGATTTTCCGCCACCAATGCACCTTAGAGATGCTCATTATAAAGATGCCAAAAATTATGGATTTGGAATAGGATATATATATTCACACGATGCACCAGATGTAAAACAACAATTTTTACCTGACGAATTAGTAGGTAAGAAATATACTAAATAATAAATAAAAAAGACTGATTTAAAAATCAGTCTTTTTCATTATTGAGCTTCTTTTCCTTCCATCGGAATTGTTAATTTTTGTCCGATTGAGAGTTTATTTGGATTTGTCATATTATTTGTTTTCAATACAAGCGACTCTTTATCTTTACTATAAGATCCATAAAATCTTATCAAAATACTTTCCATAGTATCACCGCTTTGTACTGTATAAACTTCATTTGTAGCTGTCGGTTCTTCTTTTTCCGCAGAAGATGGAATAAAGTTTAAACTTAACTTTTCTTTTTTTACATGTACAGGAGAAGAAGTTATTTTATCTTGAATAGAATGTAATCCATTAGCTGAAAAACTAATCATTACGGTCAAGATTAGCATAACAACAGCTCCGATTATAAATCCTGCAGCTAAGTATATGCTTGGAGATTTATCATTTTTTTGATTTACTTTAAAATTTTGCCATAATACATCTAATTCTCGTTCTTTATTCGGTCTGACATAAATTCCAGGAGAATTGTCATATGGGTCATGTCTATATTGAGATAGAGCTTCCAATACAGCCATCTTTTCCTTAGATAAATTTGATCTTCTGATAGTCGAACTTTTCATCTTTCCATACCCTAATAATAAATTGTTCTTAATAAATGAAATATATCATAAGGTAAAATTTAATTCAAGTAGTTATAAAATTGTTACAATTCAAGGGTTTTCAGAACAGACTTAACTTATTTTAACATGCTTCTTGATTTTTCTCATTTTTAATATATTATTAAAATACACAAACTAGCTAGAAAAGGAAATTAAAATTATGTCAAAAAAATGTGATGTATGCGGTAAAGCACCGATTAAAGCAGCGAAATTAACATTCTCGCATAAACAAATTGTTCACACTCAAGAACCTAACTTACAATCTGTAAAAGTTAACGTAAACGGAACAGTTAAAAGAATTAAAGTTTGCACTTCTTGCTTAAGAGCAGGAAAAGTTCAAAAAGCTGTATAAGAGAATACGCTGGAAGTATAAAAAAGAGAACCTTAATAAAGGTTCTCTTTTTTATTATTTTTTAATATTATAACTACATTACAGATTTTTTAAACTTCTTATATTCAAATACAAATTGGAGTTTTATATTTTCTGTTCCCTTTTTCATATTTGAAAATTTGGCATATGGAACACTTTTTTCTGCAGCACTTATAATTGATCTGTCTGTGGACTCATCTCCGGAAGATTTTGCAATATCATATTTCTGTAAACTTCCATCTTTGCCAATTGTTAAAATTATAATTGCTTGAGAATTTCTTCCTGACTTTGGAGGCTGCCAATTACGGTTAAGCTTTGAACTTATTTCCGCCACATATTCTTTTAAATCATTAGCCCCTGATAAAACTTGAACTTCTTGGGGGGTAACTTTTGCTGCATTGACTGTTTCTTCCTTTATATTGTCATTGTTAGTTTCAATTTTTTTATCATCCCCAACATTATCAAGACCTCTAATTTCTGGTCTATCCTCCTGTGCATTTACTTTTTCAACTTGCTTTTCCTCTACAGAACTATCAGGCGTAAAAGCATCTTTTTTTGACTCGGTCTGATTTACATTAGCACTTTCACTTTCCGGAGAGTACAGTTTTGACACATAATTATGAGCCAAACTCAAAAAAGATTCATTATCTACAGGTTTCATATATACATGAACATTTGCAAATGTAGATTTTGGATGATAACTGGACTCATCAAACACTTCTGATTTGATTACTCCCATATAATTTGTTTTAATATTTGATTTTAAATATGCAACTTTCTCAGCATTTTCACCTGATTGAAATTTAATTGCATACAAATACTCTTGAGGATTAACATTTTTTATTGAATCTGTGTCAACATAAAGATAGAAATTAGAATCATCTGTATCTACAGGAATCCAATCCGTAGCATGCGCAAATGATCCTGACATTAAAAATAACATTAATAATAATAAACTCTTTTTCATAATCTAATTCCTTTTCTATATTAATTAAATAAAAAATAAAAACAGAAAACAAGGATTAAATGAATGATTTCCACCAAACTAATGAATAAATTTATTAAGTGATGTTACAAGATTGCAAAATCTATTTGTCTTTTTTCTATATATAAAATACAATATTATTGGAGAAATTTAGAGGGATAGAAGATGATATTAGAACAAGAATTGAAGGGGAAAACATTATCTCCTCAAGAAGTGAGAAGTATTTTAAAAACAGATAATAAAGAAATTGTCGAGTTATGTAAACGAGCTTCTATATTACCTAGAAAAAATAGCAAAGGACAAACTTATTTTTCTTATGAAGAAGTAAAGAATTTAAGAAGAGTACAAGCAATGAAAGGTGCATCTTTACCTCCTGTTAAAACAGAAGTAAAACAAACATCTGCAATCTTAAATATCCTAAATTCTTTAAAAGAAATGGAAAATAAGTTAAGCAACAGAATTGCCAAAGTTATCGATGAAAAATTAGAAGGCATGGATGAAGTTGTTGTTGAACTTATCCGTTGCAAAACAGATAACGAAACTCTAAGACAAAAAATTATTGATTTAAATAAAGAAATTTATCAATTAAAAAATGACCTGCATGCTTACAAACCTGTAGGTTTAGGATTTTACAAAAAGAAAGAAAAACACGTTTGGGAATAACAAGATTATAATGCTTGCCCGCCAATAACTAAAGGAATTAAAACATGGCAGTAAAAGAAAAAGAAAATGATACAACATCAAATTTAGATGAAAGAAGCAAAGCTTTAAAACTCGCAATAGAAAAAATCGAAAAAGATTTTGGAAAAGGTTCAATCATGAAACTAGGAGATAAAGCTACCGTAAATGTAGATGCTATCCCAACCGGAGCCCTTTCTCTTGATGTTGCACTAGGTATAGGCGGAATTCCAAGAGGTCGTATTATTGAAATATATGGACCAGAAAGTTCAGGTAAAACAACTTTAGCTCAACATATCGTAGCTGAATGTCAAAAAAGAGGTGGCATTGCAGCTTTCGTTGACGCTGAACATGCGCTAGATCCGGAATATGCAAGAAATCTTGGTGTTCAAGTAGATGATTTATTAATTTCTCAACCTGATACAGGAGAACAAGCACTTGATATTACAGAAGAACTAGTTCGTTCAGGCGCTGTAGATGTAGTAGTAGTTGACTCTGTAGCTGCACTTGTTCCTAAAGCTGAAATTGAAGGGTCTATGGAAGACCAACAAATGGGATTACAAGCCCGTTTAATGAGTAAAGCTTTGAGAAAATTGACAGGTATTATTGGGAAAACAAATACTACAGTAATTTTCATTAACCAATTAAGAATGAAAATAGGTGTAATGTACGGTAATCCTGAAACTACCACAGGTGGTAACGCATTAAAATATTATGCTTCAGTACGTATGGAAATTAAACGTACAGAAGGTGTTAAAGGTGAAGACGGTGATGTAGGGAACCATGTACGAGTAAGGGTTCTTAAAAATAAAGTAGCCCCACCATTTAGAACTGCGGAATTTGATATTATCTTTGGCAAAGGGATATGCAAAATCGGTAACATCTTAGATGTTGCAGTAAATCTTGATATTGTAAAAAAAGCAGGTTCTTGGTTCAGCTTTAATGAAGAAAAATTAGGACAAGGTAGAGATAAAGCAAAAGAGTTTTTATCTGAAAATCCTGATATTTTAAATACTATAGAAACTTTAGTAAGAGAAAAATTAGCTGCATCATAGAATATTAACGAATGTAAAGCAGCTAAAAAACGGATATAACACTAATTTTAGTCAAAAAACATGTTTTTGTTATTATTTTATTAGCAACTAAAAACATGTTTTTCTTTTATATACATACAATATAATGTGTAGAAATTGGAGGTAAATACCCAAATGGAAGTCAAAGCAATTAATAGCAGTTTAAATGCCTTGAATTTTGAAGGCAAAAACAAAACTCACAATAAAAAACAACATATACACCATTATCAAGAACAACAAAGACCGATCTCTAAAGATTCAAGTAAAGCAATGCGCAATATGATGTTAGGGCTAATGGCATTAGGTGCGACATCAGGGACAATAACAAGCTGTGCACCTGAAGATATAATTGTAGAGGCAAACTCATCCTCATCAGCATCATCTTCTGCGACTGCTAATGTAACAATCATTGGTGGTAATTGTAACCACCATGATACAATTACAATTATAAAACCTGATACAATTCATGATACAGATACAATAATTCATACAGAAATTAAACCTATATATGTAAAAGATTACCCATTCCATATCGGCGATTCATTAATTGCTCAAGGAGAAAATATCGGTATTCCGATTGATGGTCCTGTACCTGATGGATCCGGTCTTGACAGTGTTGTATATGTAGGTTCAAAAGCTCATAACAGATATGACAACAAATTCTATGAATCAATGGTAGACAGTATTGGCACAAATAAAAGAGAATTAGCTGTTGTAACAAAAGTTGTAGATTTATATGATTCAAAAAATCCAAAAACATCATATTTAAAATCTGTAGTAACAGATGTACCTGGCAAAGGTATAAAAATCACAAGATATGTTTCAAATTCTCCTAAAAAACCTGAAGATGACGAACAATACTTATGGAATTATGCAGGTTACGAAGTCCGCACAAACGGCCGAGACAGAAAACAAAATATCCGTTCAATATTTGATAATAACAACAATTTAATTTACCGTGGCAATTACGAAAGAGGAACAGAAGCAGGTTCATTCTTATATGGTTCATTAATTATTGATGAAGAAACTGGGGAACCATATTATGATGAAGATGGAAATCCTGAATTTGCACAATATGACTTTGACCAAGCAGTTGTATATTCAGATTATGCCAAAAGGGGTGAAGATTACAGACATCCAGGTTGGAAATACGGCGAATAATAATACAAAAAACTTTTTCTACACAACTTGTAAACACCCACTTGAATAAAGGGGGTGTTTACGTTATATAATAAAGATTATGAAAACATTAGCACAATTTATTCAACATAAAAGGGATGAAATAGGCCTATCTCCAAAAGGATTAGCAAAAGAAAGTAATCTTGCGCTAAATTATATAGAAGATATTGAAGCTGGGAAAGAACTTTTTTTGCCTGTGACAGTTAGACAAAACTTAGCTAAAATCCTAAAATGTGACCCAAACGAAATCAAATCATTAGAAAAAGATTTTACAAGCTATACAGTATCTCAAGAAATAATCGATAGCTTAAAAGAATTGATTTTAAATGGCGCAGGCGGATTAAAATGTCCAAAATGCGGCGCTCCATTAGTTACAAGAATTGCAAGATTATATGATTTAGAAGACAATTTAATGCTTCATCCTAAAGCTCATTGTTCAAAATGTTCATTCCACATAACAGAATAACAGCTTGAAATAAATATAAAATAGTTTATAATATAAAATAGCACATTTAAAACTAAATATGGGGACGTTTTGGATTTGACAGGATGTTCGGTTGAGATGAATTGCGGGTCCGAGCGCTGTTCTCGGTCATCAACGAGCAAACTAAATTAAATGCTAACAACGTAATTAAAGCAGACTTCTCTAGAGCTCAAGCTTTAGCTGCATAGTCGCTAATTATAGCTACTCATATTGCCCAGCTTGCCGGTGATATGGGTCCATCATGCAAGCGGCAGTGCATCGATGACGGTAGATGCATCAAGATAACCGTTAAAGGTTAGTGTTTCCGAAAAAAACACTTTGGATTATAAAAAAGGTTATGATATTCCCTGCATAATCCGAGAGAATTAATATCTACACTCGTAGAAGTTTGTCAAGATCCATTTTGGACAGGGGTTCGACTCCCCTCGTCTCCAATTTTGTCAGTCATAGCAAGGGTTAGTGCTATCTTATATGGAGCAAATACGCGCACAGTGTGCAATTTTGCAAAATCAAGAGAATTTAGAAAGAGAGAATTTAGACAAATTTTGGGTTATGGGATCGCAAATTCTCTTTTGGCAAACAAAAAGAGTCCTTTTGTAAAAGCTTTTGTAGTGTATATTTTAGCCTAATTGGATATTTGTTAGACTTTCGTTTTTCCAAATAAGTTTACATAGTTTCTTTATTTTCAGTTGAGAATTTTCTTACAAGGTAGTTTTCGACTACCCCAAGCCAATTTATGACAATATTGCAAATGTTTACTTTCCACATCCGGATCACAAGGTGTCGAACCATTAATTTTGTTTTTCAGTCGAACTTGTTAATAAATTTATTACGACTTATTTTGCCAGAGGCATAAATTAGAATTGTATAAGAATAAGAAAGACAATATTATGATAAACAACAATCCAAAAATCCACGCATATTTTGTAAAAAAAACAAGTTTAGTTGAAGATTTAATGAGTAAAGATAATGAAAAAGTTTTGTTATTAACAAACGATGATAGAACTCGTTATTTAAGAATTTCAGCAAATGGAAATTTAGTAGGAGATAATATTTGGAATGGAGAAGATGTTGATAGGTATTCTTTGCAAATTTCTGATAAATTTATAAAAATTTATCAAATGGCTAAAAGCTTTTATAAAGAATTTTCAAAAGAAAGAGCTGAAGTATTTGAATTTTCTTATACTATATCAGATGTTTTATTTCAGGAAATAAGCAATAAATTAAAAGAGCTGGGTATATTAACGCTAAATAAATTCTGACATTGTGGTTTTTGTGATAAATATAAAAATGGAGGTATATATGAAAATAGAAAAAAAGATTTTAGAAATTCATGACGAAACGGATCGTGTTGATATTGGGGAATCAACATACGATATTGAGGATTTAAAAAAAATTGTTATTGATCAAAGAGATAAGATTAAAGTTCCAGATGAAGAAATCGATTCATTAAAAACAGCTCCAGATTTATGGAAGGATGAAAAATGGAGAATATATGGGGATTATACAAACGAAGAGAAGACACATTGGTGGGAAAAATATAGAAATATTAATACTATAGAGGTTAGCAATTATGGAAGAATCAGAGTTAATGGAAAAATAAATTCTGAAGATATGGAATTAATTGAAAGTTTTACCTATGAAAAAATTTATCAGATTGTTGCTAAAACTTGGTTAAGTTGTGAACATATAAAAGAAAAATGTCAAAATAAAACTTGTCAAAATGAAAAATGTCAAAAATGTACCGTACCAAAAAATTTAAGAGTACAAATACATCATATCAACAATGATCCAAGAGATAGTCGAGTTAAAAATTTAATTTGGATAAATGCTTGTGATCACCATTCCATTCCAAGACAATAGGTCGTATTATATTAATGGGCAATATTTATAACAGAATTACTAAAATGGCGAGATAGTGTAAACATTATCTCGCCAAAAATTAAAACAAATGTTTAATATGCTAGACTAATTTTTTGTATTGTTCTAGCACACTATCAGTTGAATCATAAATCATAGGAAGCACTTCCTCACCTTTATCATTCAAAATTCCAAATTGTCCATTAACTCCATAATCATCTAAAACTCCGATTAAAAAATGATTATTTGCAACCCCCTCAAATCTTTCAATTATTGAGTATTTAAAATCTGTTAGCTGCTTATTTTCACTATGAAAAAGAGCAAATTGTTTTGTATCAAAATTTTGGACCTTCCATAAATTTTCTAATAAATGTTTACAGCTTTCATATTTAAATATAGATTCTATTGGTTGAATTTCTAATTTTGCCAATTTAATCTCATTAAAAGTTTTTTCTTTAATTTTTAGTGCTTCTTTTTCTATGGCCTTTAAAAGTGCAGATTCTGATAATATTCTATTTGCTTCTTTTTTAGCGTCTTCAATAATTTTTTGAGCTTCCAGCTTTGCATTTTCAATAATTTGTTCTGTCATAATATTCTCCTATTCTTCGTAAATTTATATGTAATTATCACCGTTTAAATCTTTTAATTTTATTTTAAGTAACTTTTACGACAAAATAAGTCGGATAGGTTTCTACTAAAATACTTATCGATTTACAAATAACTACGACTCTTTTTGTCGTATTTGAGTTTTATTATGTATAATATAGTAAAACTTAAAACTCGGAGGTTGAAATGTCTAGACTAAATAAAGCAAATGAAATAATAGAACTAGCTATACTTATGCAAAACAGTTATTGTGGATTAACAATTGATGAAATAGCAGATAAATTTAATTGTTGCAGACGCTCGGCAGAAAGAATGAAAGCAGTCTTAACTGAAAAATTCCCAAATAAAATTGAAGAAGTAGAAAATTTTCATGACAATAAAAAAAGGTGGAGATTTAAAAAAGGAACGATGAATTGGCTTATAAATTTTTCGTCTTCTGATTTTGCAAATTTAGAAATGTGCAAAAATTTAATTAAAAATCCAAACAAGCAAAAAGAAATTCAAGAAATTATAGAAAAAATAAAAGCCTTAACACCTGATAAAATTTCGAATGTTGACATACAAGAGCTATTGTATAATCAAGCATATAGCGTAAGACAAGGCTTTAGAGAAGACATTTCATTGGATATTCTACAAATAATTAATGAAGGAATCTTGAGTCAAAAAAAAATTAAAGCTAAATACTTTGATAAAAATGTTCTTTTAAATCCTTATGGAATAATATACTCAGATAAATTATACCTAGCTGCTCATAATAACTGGGCTGATAAAATTTGGTTATACAGAATATCTAAATTAAAAGAAATTAAACTGACTAATGATTATTTTGATAAAGATGAAAAATTTAATATTCAAGATTATACAAATAAATCTTTTGGAATTTATCAAAATGAAATCTTTGAAGTTGAACTTTTATTCAAAAAAGAAGCAACACCAGATGTTCAGGAATATTATTTCCATCCAACACAAACTGGCAAATTAAATAATGATGGAACATATACTTTAAAATTTAAAGCATGCGGAGAATATGAAATCATTACAGAACTTTTAAAATGGCGAGATAGTGTAAAAATAATTGCACCTCGAAAATTAAAAGATGAATATAATCAAACAATTTTAGCTATGGTAAAAAACATAAAGGAGTAAATTATGGATAGAATGCATACATTAGAATTTATACAAGAACAAATAAACAATTCTACAATAATGACAAAAGAGGAAAAAGATGCCTATTTAAAAACATATAAAAAAAATTATTATGCGTGGCTTGATGACCTAAAATGTAGATTAAACAATTACGCCCCACTATTTAATGATCTAGAAACAAGAAAAAGTATTTCTCCTTCTTTTAAATATGTAAAACATAATTTAAAAGGTGAAATTTGGAAAGAATTTCCACTAAACAATAAATATACAGTGAGTAATCTTGGCAGAATAAAATATGAAGGAGTAATACAAAAACAAAAAGATGAAAAAACACAATATGTTACACTAGCAAATGAAAAGTTGAGAAAAGATTATATTTATAAATTTGTTGCATACACCTTTCTTGGGAAAAAAGACGGAGATGGCTATCAAGTACACCATATAACAAACGATGGTTATTATAATACAGTTGATAACTTAGTATTACTGACAAAAGAAGAACATTCTTATGTCCATGGATTTAAAGTTTTCAGCTGAACATAATATAAAAAATCACATGGCTTGATTTTAATTTATAGATCGTTTGATTTTGGTGTAAAGTAACACACTGTTTTCAAACTCTTTGTTACTTTCAATCTATGTAAAGACGTAAAAAAGAGACCTATTTAGGTCTCTTTATAAGACAAAAATTCTTTTTCTCGAAATAAAAGAATTTTTTGAAAAGCAAATCTACTTTATATTTTAGCCTAATTGGATATTTGTTAGACTTTCGTTTTCCCGAGAAAAAGGATATTACAAACTTATATCTAAAAATAGGAAATAAGCATAAAATTATTTTAAGAGATATTTAATCTTGACAATTGGGTAAAAAAAATATATTATTAGGTCATATTAGGTCTAATTAGGTATTTTATGTTTGAAAATTTAGATATAAAGATTAATAATCAGATGCTTGCAATTATAAGTGAAATAGATGAGTTCAAAGGCAGTTGGAAACTTTGGCAACAAATGTCACCTGAAAAATTACAAGCATTAAAAAAAGTTGCCACAATAGAAAGTGTAGGTTCTTCAAATCGTATTGAAGGAAATAAGTTATCTGATAAACAAGTTGAAGAATTACTATCTAGAATAAATAAGCAATCTTTTGCAAACCGAGATGAAGAAGAAGTTGTAGGTTATGCAAAACTTGCGGATACAATTTTTGAAGATTGGGAAGTTATTCCTTTATCAGAAAACTATATAAAACAATTGCATAAAATCTTACTTGAATATTCATTTAAAGATGAAAAACATAAAGGTGAATATAAAAAAATATCAAATACTGTAGCTGCTTATGATAGTGAAGGAAAAGAATTAGGAATAGTATTTGAAACTGCAACGCCTTTTGAAACACCTTTAAAAATGCAAGAACTAATAGAATGGACAAATAAAAATCTAAATGATAGATTTTATCATCCACTGATAGTTATAGGTATTTTTGTTGTAAATTTTCTTGCGATTCATCCATTTCAAGATGGAAACGGAAGATTATCAAGAGCTTTAACCAATTTATTACTACTAAAAGCAGGTTATAAATATATACCATACAGTTCTACAGAATCAATTATTGAGGATAATAAAGAAGCATATTATAGAGCATTACGTCAAACTCAAACAACGTTGAAAAGTAACCCTGATTACACTCCTTGGCTTATGTTTTTCTTAAAAGCATTACAAAAACAAAAAATAAGGCTTGAATATAAATTAGAGCATACAGAATCCAAAAAAGTTTCAAATCTTGCTCTACCCAAAATATCTGCAAAAATAATGGAAGTTTTTGAAACAAAAGATCGAGCAACAATTTCTGAATTAGCAGAATTAACCAGCACAAATATTAATACTATAAAAAAACATCTTGCTAACTTAGTTAAACAGAATTATTTAATAAAACATGGAAGTACTCGTGGAGCTTGGTATACTAAAGCTTAGTACCATAAATTTATGAGTTTTTTGTTATGAATAAAACGGCAAAAAAATTATTAAAGATAGGTAATAGAGCAATTAAAAAAGCTCAAGAAAATAATCGTAAAAAAGGTATTCCAAATGTATACAGTATAAATGGGAAGATTATATTTCAATTACCAAATGGAGATATTACAACCCAATATAATTTTTCATAGAAGAGTTTTGTTATACATAAAATAAAGTGTGTCAGAATGATAAGAAAACCTTGAATCCACTTGATATAACTAAAATTTAGAGCAATACTATAAGTATGCAATATGCTAAAATGGAGAAATCTTTGGACATTGTTTCGACTCCCGCTGTCTCCAGTATTTATAAATAGGAGGCATAAGAGGCCTCTTTTTTAATGCAAAAGTTCAGCACCGTGCAGGCTTTCAGGATTTTTAGAGAATTTTCGGTATTTGATTTTAAGAGAAGTTCACTTTTTTAAGCTCAAATTCTCTTTCTGCAAATAAAAAAGGTCCTTTAGAATAAATTATTAACATATTATTAAATTTACAGAAAAACGTA
>ULVF01048275.1_pt1 | contig 14649 bp, 12 predicted proteins | sample 1959201 | NCBI WGS metagenome assembly ULVF01 (sample SAMEA4835779, study PRJEB28245) | human gut metagenome | biome: gut microbiome; material: fecal sample | place: Denmark | collected 2008 | reverse complement strand
CTATATTTTAGATTAATATTTCTTAAAAAATATCTGGAAGAAATATAAAAAATAATTTAAAATATAAGTAGTTTTTGAGGGAATTAATATGAAAAAATTCAAATTTATTTGGTTGTATATTGTAGCAATCATAGCATCTTTGGGTGGATTATTATCCGGATACGATACAGGAGTTATATCAGGAGCTCTTTTATTTATAAATGAAAACTGGGATTTATCGGACTCTTTACAAGGTATAGTTGTCAGCTCGGTTCTCATTGGTGCAGTAATTGGTGCTGCTACAAACGGAATACTGGCTGATATGTTCGGTAGGAAAAAAGTCATAATTGCAACTGCAATTATATTTATTATTGGATCTATTTTATGCGGGCTTGCTCCTAACGTATATATACTTATAATATCCAGAGTATTTGTCGGACTTGCTGTGGGAATTGTTAATTTTGTAATTCCATTATATTTATCAGAAATTTCTCCTAAAGCTCTTAGGGGCACACTTGTTTCTCTTTACCAATGGGCAATAACTGCAGGTATTTTATTTTCATACTTCATAAATGCTGCATTTGCTCAAGCGGTATTTAATTGGCGCTGGATGCTTCTTGCTGGTGTTCTACCAGGTCTGGTATTACTGGTTGGTATGTGCTTTATGAGTGATACTCCAAGATGGCTTATAAGCAAAAACAAAGACAATGACGCTGAAAAAGTTTTAGAAAAAATTGAACCAGGTGTTGATGTTGACAATGAAATAAAGGAAATTAAAAGAACTTTAAAATTAAACGAAAAAACAGCAGGACAAAAATTCAAATTCAAAAAATGGATGATAATGCCTTTTGTCGTAGGTATTGGAATAATGTTTGCTCAAATTTGCACAGGTATTAACACAATAATATACTATGCTCCAACTATTTTCAAAGTAGCAGGTTTTGATTCAAATTTAAACGCAATATATGCTACAACAGGTATTGGTGTTGTTAACTTTTTGATGACAATTGTTGCAGTATTCTTTACTGATAAATTAGGAAGAAAACCATTACTTTATTTTGGATTAACAGGTGTAATGCTTAGTTTAACTGCACTTGGATGTGCTTTTGCATTTGAATCTGCTCTTGGGGAAAATTTAAAATACGTAGCAGTAGGAAGCCTTGTGGCATATATAATTTGTTTTGCTATGAGCCTTGGACCTATCGGATGGATAATAGTTTCAGAAGTTTTTCCGCTCAAAATCAGAGGCATTGCAATGAGTATATGTACTGTTGCAAACTTCGCTTTTAATTTCTTTGTAGTCGGAAGTTTCCCAATACTTATACACAACATAGGCGGAGCCTATACATTCTGGGGATTTGCAATTGTATCATTCTTATGTATACTATTCGTTTACTTCTTTGTACCGGAAACAAAGGGAATATCTCTTGAGCAAATTGAATCCAACTGGATACATGGAGTAAATCCAAGAGATTTTTAAAAGTCTGAGTAAATGACTATACACCACTTATTAATTACTATAGACTGACTATCAATACAATTTTTACAACTATATTAATATATTTCACCTTTTTTAGTCTTTGCAATTATTTCTAAAATGATTGTCTCCATTAATTTTATTTCTTCTTGCTTTTCTTTAGATTGACGAGCTTTCCAGTCAGCCAGTTCTTTTCGGAATACATTTCCATCAACAAGACAATCTCCTGTTCCAACCAAATTCGAATATTTTTTAGTAAATTCTCTGTTAAAATCAGCATAAGTTTCTGTAATCAAATCAGATACAGTTAGAGCATTATTAAGAATAACATCTCTATCTTCTTCAATTATTTCTTTCATATTTTCTGACAAATTTGATTCTTTAACTAATGATTTTTTCCCTACTTTTGCACCTTGTCCCATTATTTTAATCATACGATTAGCTGTAGAAGTTGCCATTTGAAGATCACTAGATATTCCATAAGAACCATCTATATCATAAAAATATTTTTCTGCAGAATGACCTCCATATGAGCAGACTATGTCAGAAAAATTCTTTTCAAAAGAATATTTGCTGTTATGATCTTCAATAGGTAACATACATCCACCATAATCCCCTCGAGGATCCAGTGTTACAAAATTCACTTTATATGCTCTATGCCAAGGCTTTCCATAATCTTTTGCTATATTATTCATAATCTCTGCATTTAGAGCATGACCACATTCATGAGATGTTGTAATTTCTTTTTCATGAGGTTCAATATAATTTGTAGAAGGTCGTCCGGTTGTAATTTGTAAGTATGCCTCTGTAAAGTCAGCTTTATTTATCTCTTTATGACCACGTTCTAAAGCTACTGATTGAGCCTTTTTGACAAGATTTTTAATATATATAAACGAAAAACCTTCAGTTGTTAATGCTGCTGCTTTTATTATTTCTTGTTTTTCTTCTGGAGTTTTTCCTGCTATTTTTAACTTTGATTCTTTAATTGTATCTTTTATTATATCAGCCCTTTCCTTATCATTAAAAGCTGGAGAGGAAACTTCTATAGTATCAACAAATTTAAAAGACTTCATTGTCGCTTCACCTATTAAATTAGGATCAGAAACTGAACCAATAACAAGAATATTTAAACCTTTTCTTTCAGAATTATCCATTTCTCTTAGCAATTGAGCCATTGCCTTTTGTTGATATTCTGAGATTAATTCTCCTATTGAAAAATACTCGAAATTTTCAATAAATAGTACTGCAGACTTGTTAGAATTATTTTCCGCTTGAGTATTTACGATAGAAAACATTTTTTTTATTGATGCTTCCGGAGTTAATGTATTACCTCCAAAAATATCAACATCTTTAGTCCCAAAATCCATAGCATTTATTTCCATATAAGGGATTTTTGCTTCACCTGCTATAACTTTTGCAATAAATCTTCTTCCGCTACCTGCAGTATGGTCTTGGGAGAATATTATTGTTCCTTTAGTCCCCATATGATTTGATTTTATTTGTTTTACAATAGATGCGACTTCTTTTTTAGTTGCATCTTTCCCTACAATATTTTTTAAGCGTTTTTGAGTATCAAATAAAATATTTATTGAATCATCATCATCATTCTTTTTAAATAACTCTTTTGCTTCTTTTGTATATTCTAATACATCTTTTTCTGTTATTTCTCGTTTATTTATGTAAAAAGAAGATATTTTTTTCATTAATTTTACAGCTTTATCAGGATAAATTCCTTCAAGTTGTGCAGCAGTTTCTACAGTTTTTTCTATTGCTTTTTTAGAAAATGGCTTTTTAATATCTCGCATCATTAAACGCTCTTCTTCAAACGCCTTCACAAACTGTTTAGTACTTAGTACAGGAATTGATATTTCCCCAAAATTTTCATACATAGATTGAATTACAGGATTCTGCATATTCATAAAGTAATTATCTTTAGGATCTATCATTATAAATTTTATATTTTGAGGAAGATGTCTAAGCATATTTTGAAACTGTTCGGAATAAGCAAATATATTATTATCTTTCTCCTCTTGTGTCGCGGAATTTATTAACATATTTGATGGAAACATTATTATTACATGCTTCTTTGATTTATCTTTTGAAAATTCTTTTACTTTATCCAAAACACATTGCTCTTTTATATTAATTTCAAATTGAGTTATATCTGTATCTTCCGATTTTGTATAATATAAACTGTTAATAAACATATATGGATTAACTTTTTTATGGTCAAAAGTTACAAACATATTTGTACCTAAAGCAAGATTCTTCCAAATATTTTTAGCTTTTTCATCATAAGCCTTTATATGAGAGCGCTCTTCAATTTTGTCATGATTTATCATAGTTAAGTTATTAATTTTTCCGATAAAATCATCTAAAAATTCCTTAACTTTATCGTCTTCTGAATACAATGCACTACCTACGATATTAAAATCATAAACCCTTTCATTTTCAGACTCACGAGGACTCCAAATATCTCTAACAACCTCATCTGATAATTTAGGAGTCGTAACTTTTTCATCCTTTGGAAGTTTTAAAATTATATTATCTAAAACAGTTTTTTCATCTTTAATTAACTTCTGAAGTCCTATTCGAACCTTTTCATCTCTAAAAATATCATTTGTTGTGAGCACTTCTAAAAAAGATTGTATGCTATCACCACTTTTATAATCATACTGTTTAATCCCGTTATTCAAATCGTCAATGTATTTATCTAGTTGATTTAATTCGGCTTTCCAAATATGAAAATGAGTAACTTCTGAATTTTTATTCTCCATAGCTAATTTAGTAGCATCATTAACCAGATTAGTCGCAGAATTCGTATAACAATATTCTAATACTTCCAAAGGAGTATGCTTTTGAGAACTTTTCTTATTAGCACCAAAACTTATTGGATGATAGAATGGAATATCCAAATTTAGACTATTATTAAAATCATTAGGAATTGTTGAATTTGATTTGTTATTATTCTGATTTTGTAAATTATTTCTTATTTTAAATGTATAACTTAATCCAACTTTTTCTATCATCAAACAATATCCTTTTAGTATTCATATAATATTTTTTATACAAAAGAGCTAAAAAAAACTTTTTGCTAAACATTTAATATAAATTTACATCAATAGCAAAAAAATTTTTGACAGGTATTATATATAAATATGCAAATTAATAATATTCATTCACCAGCTTTTAAAAGCACATACACTGTAGATACAGGATCTGCGACTTCTAAGACTCAAATATTTATGCTAGGCGCATTAATGAATAATTTTTGGCTAAATAATGCCAATGCGACATTTTTCAAAGTTAAAAATTCCGGAGTTTACGGGAAAGTAGATTTTAATGTAAAAGATTACAAAGATAAAGCATTTGAATCTGTTCTTAAAAACAACCGAATTCAATATGAAAAGAAAAACTTTGGAATTAATTATATGGCATAGAAATTTTTTGATATAATAATTATGAGGGTAAAGATATGAAAGAATGGATTAAAGCAATAATTATTTTACCGTTTAATGTTACTGTAGTAATTCCTTGCTTAATTTTATATTTTTCTAAGTTTCAATATAATATACCAAATATTATACAAATAATTTTTGGAATCATATTATTTATATTCGGTCTATTTCTTGCTATTTGGACAATGATTTTATTCAACACAATAGGCAAAGGAACACTTGCACCATGGGCAGCTACAAAACACCTAGTAGTTGAAGGCCCTTTTAAAATAGTTAGAAACCCCATGATTACAGGAGTTTTGAGTATACTTACAGCAGAAGCACTAATTTTAAATTCAATTAATCTGCTTTATTGGATGATAATATTTTTCGTTATTAATTGTATTTATTTTAAATTATTTGAAGAAAAACAACTTGAAAGGAATTTTGGACAAGAATATTTGGAATATAAAAAGAATGTTCCAATGTGGATCCCAAAATTCAAATAATATGATTTTTTAATTATATTCTTGAAAACTGATGTCTTTCAAGCATTACCATTAAAATTGAAATATCAGCAGGTTTTACACCTCCGATACGTGAAGCCTGAGCTAAAGTTTTAGGTCTTATTTTAGATAATTTATCTTTTGTTTCTGAAGATATATGATCTATTGAAGAATAATCAATATCATCAGGGATTTTAAATTTATCTAATTTAGAAGCTTGTTCTACTTGAAATTCTTGACGTTTCAAATATCCGTCGTATTTTACAAGAATTTCAACCTGTTCTGCAACATCATAAGGTATATTCAAATCGTTTGTAGCAGTATCAATTTCTTTTATTACCTTATAATCAATATTCGGACGTTTCAAAAGTTCAGAGATTTTCATACCTCTGTCCATATGCTCGCCATATTTTGCTAAAATCGAATTTACCTCATCAGTTGCAGAGATTTTAGCATCTTTAATCCTTGCTAATTCTTTTTCAATCGCTTCTTGTTTGTCGGTAAATACTTTATATTGAGCATCATCGATTAATCCATATTTTTTACCTATAGGAGTTAATCTTGCATCTGCATTATCCTGTCTTAATAAAAGTCGGTATTCAGAACGAGAAGTAAGCATTCTATAAGGATCTTGAATATCTTTTGTAACCAAATCATCAATCAAAGTGCCAATGTAAGAAGAACTTCTTGATAATTCAAGCATTTCTGTATTATTCAAGTAATTAAATGCGTTAATTCCGGCAATAAGTCCTTGAGCAGCAGCTTCTTCATAACCGCTTGTACCGTTAATTTGTCCACCGAAGAACAAACCTCGAATCTTTTTAGACATTAAAGAATGAGTTGTCTGTACAGCTGGCACATAATCATATTCTACTGCATAAGCAGGTTTAATAACATGAGCTTTTTTTAATCCCGGAAGCGTTCTTAACATTTTCACCTGAACATCAGCAGGTAAACTACTTGAAAAACCTTGAATATAAACTTCATAAGTACCTAATCCTTCAGGCTCTATAAAAATATGATGAGAAGGATTTTCACTAAATCTTACAACTTTATCTTCAATTGACGGACAATAACGGGGACCTACACCTTGAATTAAACCTTGAAACATTGGGGATTTATCAAGATTAGCTTTAATAATCGCATGAGTTTCTTCATTGGTTCTTGTCAAATAGCAAGGATATTGAGGTCTCACTGGTCTGTTTGGCTTAAATGAATAAAAATGTAACTGCTCATCTCCAGGTTGAATACTCATTTTAGAATAATCAATTGTTCTTTTATCAACTCGAGGTGGAGTTCCAGTTTTCAGCTTTTTAATTTCAATTCCATGTTTTACTAAAGATTCAGATAATCCATAAGCAGCTTTTTCACCTAATCGACCTGCACTATAAGATCTAAGCCCAACAAAAATTCTACCGTTTAAAGAAGTTCCTGTAGTTAACACAACAGCTCTTGATGAATATTCAATCCCAAATTCATCAATTGCACCGACAACTTCACCGTTTTCAACTAATAAATCTGTAATACAAGCCTGACGGAGATAAATATTTTCATTATTCTCAATAATATTTCGCATGTAATCCATATACTGTTTTTTATCAGACTGAGCACGCAAAGCTCGAACTGCAGGACCTTTGGATGAATTAAGCATTTTCATTTGAATATAAGTAGCGTCAGCTACCTCTCCCATAACACCGCCTAAAGCATCAATTTCCCTTACTAAAGTTGATTTAGCCGGACCTCCAACAGCAGGATTACAAGGCATTAAAGCAATATGGTCAACATTTAATGTCGCTAATAAAACTTTTGCACCTAATCTTGCACAAGAAATTGCGGCTTCACAACCGGCATGTCCTGCACCTACAACTATTACATCATATTTATTATTAAGATAATTCATATTCCATATTCCTAATCGGCTATACCAGATATTATAGTACAAATAAAACAAATTAAGACTAAAAATTAAAATAGATTAACCTACTATCTACTCCATATGGATGATATTAATTTAATTTAGTAAAGATTAATATTATTTATAACGAAATAATAATATACAAATAGAAAATACACACATCTTATTGGAGCTCATTGATGTCAGAACAGATTTTACTACAGCCGATAGTTGCGGCAAACAAAGATAAAGCAAAAGAATCACTAGAAAAAGCCCGAATAGCACATGAAAGATACCTTATTCGCCAACAAAACAGCGATTTAGAAGAAGCTATTGAATTTTATATTGATGCTGTTAAATACGATCCTTCTATGCCAGAAGCGTATTATAGGCTTGCAACTTTAATGTGGGAACAAGGACAAATTAGTCTTGACACAGCTATTGAGCAATGTAAAACAGCAATATCTCTAGCTCCTCAAAACATCAATGCGCATTTGTATACCGGATTTTTCATGAAATTAGCTCAAGATTTTAAATCTGCTGAACAAGAATTCAAATCCGCAATTAAAATGGGAAAATTAAAATCAGGCAGACCAAGACTTATATTATCCCAATCGATTTTGCAAAAAATAAATTCCCAAAATGGAGGAGTAAAAGATTATATAAGCTTTTTATATTATTTCTTATCAGGAAGCCTCATGCTTGCATGGGATAGACCTTCCATGAAAATGTTTTACAAAAACATGTCTGACGATTTTTCTGTATTCACATACAATACAGTCGGAAAATTTTTAGAAAAATTCAAACTTTACCCATCTGCAGAAAATTTATACCGTCAAGCAATTACAGCAACAAATCATGGTGAAATTTTCTACAATAAAATGGGAGATTTAGCCTTAAAAAATAAAGAAATGGACTTGACTGTCGACTGCTACAGAAAAGTTCTAGAAGCAAATCCATTAAACAGAGAAGTTTTAGTAAAATTAGCTACAGTTTTACAAACCTATTTCCCAGAAAATACGGATGAAACAATTGACTGCTATGAAAAATTACTAGAATTTGATATAGATACACCTCAAATTTACTATGAATTAGGACATCTATATCTAAAAAAAGAAGATAAAATAAATTCAATCAGCGCTTTCAAACTTGCACTTGAAAAAGATCCTGAAAATCCATTCTATAATAATTCACTTGCATATGCTTATTCAAAAGCTGAATTATATGATGATGCTATTGAGCACTATCAAAAAGCAATTGCAATTAATCCTGATAACGAATGGACATCAATAGTTTGCGAAGCATTGGGATCAATTTACGCAGAAGCAAAAGGAAATATTGATGCGGCAATATCAACATACCAAGCAGGAATAATCCTTGATCCCCATAATTATAATTTATTAATATCACTGGGGGATGTACATATGGCAGCATATGATCTTGATAATGCAATCAGAGCCTATTGCGATGCAATAACACTAAATCCAGATGATTACAGAGCTTATTCAAAAGCAGGAATTGCTCTTTGGGAAAAAGACTATTTGGAAGAAGCTCTTGTATCTTTCCACAAAGCTATTGATTTAAATCCTGATAATGAATATGCCCAAAATAATTTAGGGATTTTATACTTAGATGGTCTTGGAGACGCAGAAGAAGCTCTTGAATACTTTGAAACAGCAATTGAATTAAATCCAAGCTACACTCTTGCATACTTTAATGCAGCAAGAGCATCACAAGCAATGGGATTTATAAATGATGCAGCAAATTACTATCAAATGTCAATAGATTTAAATAAAATCACTCAAGATTTGGACGAAGAAGATATTCAAGTAAGACTTCATAAACTTTTTGATATTTAAGATTGACAAAGCATATAAAATCTGAAATAATAAATATATAAGGAGGCTGAAATTATGAATTTCAAAGCGTTAAGGGTCGCCCCCCCCCCGCGAAGGTCGCTTGGTATAAGGGGTTAAAGGGTTTTACATTAGCAGAAGTTTTAATCACTCTTGGAATTATTGGAGTTGTAGCAGCTCTCACTATACCTGTACTTATACAAAATCAAAAAAAAACTGAAGCTTCTGCAAGATTAAAAAAATTCTACAGCACAATGCAACAAGCAATATTATTATCAGAAATAGATAATGGTAGTGCAAAAGAATGGACAAAAGCTGGAGAAACAGGAAAAGATCCAGATACAGGATTGTATGAGGATTTGGATGCTCAAAATAGCGAAATATATTTCGATAAGTATTTAAAAAACTATCTAAAATATCTAAGCACATCAAAAGATGAAGATACAAATTTATTTAAAGTCTTATTGAATGATGGAAGTTCTTTTCTTATGAGAAATGGAAGATGTATAGACTTTATCTACGACTACAACGGTGATAGAATTCCTAATAAGGAAGGTAGGGATAGATATAGATTTTTACTATGTCCAGAAGCAGAAAGCCAGTACATTGCTGGCAAATTAATTACTTACCAAGCAAAATACAACAGCAATGAAACTAGAACTCAAAAATTAAATCAATGTAAATCATCCCCAACATCTTGCTCATTTCTGCTTGAACATGATAATTGGGAATTTAAATCAGACTATCCATTCAGATTATAATAATTAAAATAAACTAAGCTGCTCTTGTTTTGCAAAATGTTTTTCAAGATATGACGGTCTATGATACTTACATAGACCGTATTTATCTATCAAAGCCATGTGTTCTTTTGTTAAATATCCTGCATTTTCCCTCCATTTGTATTGAGGAAATTCTTCATCAAGTTTTAACATATATCTATCACGACTAACTTTAGCTAAAATACTTGCAGCAGCAATAGAAGCAGATGTCGCATCACCTTTTATAATATATTTTTGACTATAATTAAAATTAAAAATTTTTTTATTTCCATCAACTAATATAATAATTTCATTTTTAGCTATAGTATCTCTATCTTCTTTTATAGGGTATAGCTGATTTATAACATCAGTACATGCCATACGCATAGCCTTTAATGAAGCATTCAAAATATTTATACGTTCAATCTCGTCAACTTCTATACAAATAGTCGAATTAACAGTCTTTTCTTTAATAATATCAAATAGAGCTTCTCTTTTTTTAGCAGATAACTTCTTACTGTCATTTAACTCTGCTAATTCTTCCATAAGCTCTTGAGAACGATCATTGAAACACACCGCACTTGCAAATACTCCACCGGCTCCACAGCCTCTGCCTGCTTCATCTGTACCTATCACAATACGCTTTTGTTCTATATCAAATGAAAAAAGTTTTACAATCCTTGAATCAGATGTTAAATTTGTCTTAATATCTGTTGCCATAATTATCCTTCAAAATCATCAAGAATAAATTTTCCAATCTTACCCTCGCGAAAATCTCTCAAAAGATACACTGCAGTTCTTTCAATATCCGGATTACCACCTGATACAATCCAATTTCTTGATTTTGCAATATCTTCTAAAGAAAGATTATCCACTTTATAAAATTCTTTTACAATATCTGAATATTTTTCAGACAACAATGAAAGTAATTCTTTAGCGACAATTTCATTAGAATAAGCATTTTCAGATACTGCATTTACAAAAGCTAATTTTTTAGCTCGATCCTGATCTTCCTGCTTCATCGGAATAATACCGGGAGTATCTAACAAATCAAGTTGCGGGTTAATACGCACCCACTGCTGCTGCCTTGTAACCCCTGCTTTTGCACCTATTTTTGTCTTTGATGATTTGGTTAATTTATTTATAATACTTGATTTGCCTACATTTGGCATACCAACTACCATCACCCTTGCAGGTCTTCTTAACAATCCCTTTTTCATTAAAGCTTGAATTCTCGGCTCTGATAATTCTACAGCTTTTTTCACTATAAAATTCAAATCCTTAGAACTTTTAGCATCTGATTTCAAAACGGGATAACCTGTTTTATCCTCTATAACTTTAATAAATTTTTTAAGTTCATCAGGATTAGTTAAATCAGATTTATTAAGCAAAATTAAACGAGGCTTTTCACCTAAAAGCCTCGTAATATTATCATAACTGCTTGAATAAGGCAGTCTCGCATCAATAACTTCAATTACGGCATCAACTAGAGAGAGCTGTTCTTTTAATTTTTTTTCAGCTTTCGCAATATGTCCAGGATACCAATGTATGTGAAGCTTATCTTTTTTCAATTTTTTCCTTGATACGAGTTGCTTTACCAGAACGTTCTCTTAAGTAGTATAGTTTAGAACGTCTTACATCACCTTTTCTAAGAACTGTAATTTTGTCAATTCTTGGAGAGTTTAGTAAGAATACACGTTCTACACCAACACCTTGGAATACTTTTCTTACGGTAATAGTTTTGTTTACACCAGAACCGTGAGTTTTAATAACTGTTCCTTCGAAAGCCTGAATTCTTTCTTTGTTACCTTCTACAATTCTAACGAAAACTTTTACAGTATCGCCAGGATTTGCTTCAGGAAGATTTTCTTTTAAATAAGATTTTTCCAATTCATCAATAATAGGGTTCATTTCAATTTCCTTTATATGTTTATATTTCGTACTTACTAAATAAATTCCTTTAATCGATGTTCCACAAATACATCGACGCACGTAAAAATATCGTAAAACAAAGGTATAAAAATTTCAAGCAGTTTTTAAAATTTTGTAATATAATAATGCTATGGGAAGTGATTATAAAAAATTATTGAATAAAAATAAAAAGAAAAAGTTTGCAGATCCTAAAAACATGGGAGTAAATATAGATAAAAATGAATATTATGAAATAATACTATCTAATTCTGCCCATCCTGAAAATATGAAAAAAGAAAATTAACTTACTTTAAAATATTCAATATAAATTTATTTTTAGCACTAAACATAAAAAACAATTAAAAGTTCTTGACAATAAAACTCTTTCAAGTTATATTAAATCTTGCGTTCATCGTAGTGACAATTAAATATGGGCATGTGGTGGAATGGTAGACACGCTAGTCTTAGGAACTAGTGCTAACGCGTGGGAGTTCGAGTCTCTTCATGCCCAAATAAAAAGGCACTTTTCATAGTGCCTTTTTATTTTTCAAAAAAAAGGAAAATATAATGATTTACCCCATAAACAATTATTCTTTTACAAACTACCAAACAAGAAATAATCCTAATTTTACAGGTATTAACAATCCATTAAAAAAAATATCACCATATAATTTTTATATGGAAAAAGTTTTTGACAGATTCACTCATATCTCAAAAAATAGATGGACACCTATTGATCAAATTATAAAACCAAATCTTAATGTTTTGAAATTGTCAAAAGGGAAATACTCGACAGAAGCTTGGGAGATTAATCCTGATAATAACAGAAAAAAATATATTATATTTTTCCACGGATTAGGTCAAAATATATCATCGAATCAAGATATTTATAAGAAAATTTTAAAAAAAGGATATGCTGTACTAGCTCCTGAATACGGTGAATTTGGAACTAATACAGATAAAATGACAGAAAAAGTCATTAAAAAACAAACCGAAATGGCTATTGAATATTTAAATAAAAAAGGTATTCCTAATGAAAATATAGGAGTTATCGGATTTAGTATGGGTAGTTTCCCCGCAATTGAAATGGCTTCAAAAAATAAAAATTTAAATTTTTTAGTACTGATTTCACCATTTAATTCTTTGAGAAATGAAGTCGATTTATTAACAAAAGGAACAACTATAAGATTACCTAAACTCTTAAAATACAGTATAGATAAATTTCCTTTTTTGTTAAATCATATCGATAATATTTTCAAAACCAATAAAAAACTTAAATCAATTGAAGCTCCAGTATATTTGATACATTCAGCTAATGATAAAATTGTACCGAAAAAATCTACTGAAGACATTGCCAAAAAAGTACTTAATTTAAAACAATTTATTATATTGGAAAAAGGCGGCCATGTTATTGAAGAAAATAAACTGAACGCCTTTGACCAATTAAAAGATATTTAATAATTTATTTAAAACGTTTTCCAACACAAGAATATTCAAAGCCACGTTGAATTAAACGTTCTCCATCATATTGGTTCCTACCGTCAAAAATAATTGGAGATTTCATCAATTCTTTTACTTTATCAAAATCAGGACGTCTAAATTCATTCCATTCTGTCAAAAGCAAAAGACAATCAGCTCCATCTAAAGCATCATAAGAATTTTTTGCATAAGTGATTTTATCTCCCCAAATATTTTTAGCTTGTTCAAAACCTTTTGGGTCAAATGCTTTAACTTTAGCACCAAATTCTAATAAGAAGTTGATAATAGTAATAGCTGGAGACATTCTCATATCATTTGTTTTAGGTTTGAATGTCAATCCCCAAACTGCAAATGTTTTACCGGCGAGATTCATGCCAAAACGTGCAAGAATTTTATTTATAAAAATAACTCTTTGCTCTTTATTCACCTCGTCTGCAGCTTCTATTAAACGATATCCGCAATTGTTATCTTTTGCTGTTTTTAATAATGCTTTTACATCTTTAGGGAAACAACTGCCGCCATAGCCTAGACCTGGGAATAAAAATTGAGATCCTATACGTTTATCTGAGCACATTCCAATTCTTACCATTTCAGCATCAGCACCTACAGCCTCACAAATATTCGCGATTTCATTTGCATAAGAAATTTTTACTGCAAGGAATGAATTTGCTGCATACTTTGTCATTTCAGCAGATTTTACGTCCATAATTACAAATCTGCTTGCTGTTCTGAAAAACGGTGCATAAACTTCTTGCATAATTGCAGTTGCTTTTGGAGAATTAGAACCAATTACAACTCTATCTGGTTTTAAAAAGTCATCTACGGCTGCACCCTGTTTTAAAAATTCAGGATTTGATACAACATCAAATTCTCCGTCATAATATTTTTTAATAATCTCTGTGACTCTATCTGCAGTACCAACCGGAACAGTAGATTTATCAACTATTACTTTATATCCATTCATTGCTTTACCGATACTTTCTGCAACTTGTTCCACATAATGCAAGTCAGCAGATCCATCTTCGCTTTGCGGTGTACCTACAGCAATAAAACATACCAAAGATTTTTTTACAGAATCATCCAAATCTGAAGAGAATTTTAATCTTCCTTCTATAACATTAGCCTTTATTAATTCTTCCAAACCAGGTTCGTAAATAGGAACAATTCCATTTTCTAATTTCTTTAATTTTTCCAAATCATTATCTACACAAATTACATCATTTCCCATATCTGCAAGACATGTACCTGCGACTAAACCGACATAACCTGTACCTATAACGCAAATCTTCATCTCTACTCCTTTTAATTCCTTATTAATTACCAGAATAACACAAAAATTTTTTTTATGAGAT
>ULVF01084040.1_pt1 | contig 14713 bp, 14 predicted proteins | sample 1959201 | NCBI WGS metagenome assembly ULVF01 (sample SAMEA4835779, study PRJEB28245) | human gut metagenome | biome: gut microbiome; material: fecal sample | place: Denmark | collected 2008 | reverse complement strand
TAATTATTTTGAATTTAATTTAGGAATTTATATAATATTATTATGAAAAATTATGATTTAATTGTTGTAGGTGGAGGAACTGCGGGCTGTTCTGCAGCATATAATGCAGGAATAAGAGGACTTAAGGTATTATTAATTGAAAAGAATATACACTTAGGTGGAACAATTACTTCTGCTCTTGTTGTTCCAGCGATGAAATCAGGTGAACACCAGATTAATACTGATTTTTATAAGGCTTTAATCGATGAATTGCACTCAATAGGAGGACAAGCTACTTATCAAAATAATCCGGGCTGGTTTAATCCTGAGTTAACAAAAATTGCTCTAGATACTCTTATGGCAAAAGCTAATGTGGATGTGTTTTTTGACACTCATATAAGAGATATAATTATAGAAAATAAACTAATAAAAGGAATTATTATATCTAAAGAAATGTTATCTGTATATAACGATAAGATAGAACATAAAAGTAAAGAATTATCTGTATATATCGACGCGAAATATATAATTGATGCAACAGGAAATTGTGAAATCGGAAAATTATGTGGTTGTGAATTTTTAGAAGAAAAAAATGAAAATCAACCTGTAAGTTTAAGATTTATGATGGGTGGAGTTGATGTTCCACGCTTTGCAAGATGGCTTGAGGAGTATGATACAGATAGAAATGTTACTACTGTAGAGAATATTGATGGTTTTATACACTTATCTACAGCCTATACTTGGGATAAGGATAAAAAGTGGGCTTTAGCTCCTTTGTTTGATGATGCTGTAGATAAAGGTATACTAAAAGACCACGATAGAAACTATTTTCAAATATTTACAGTAGCAGGAATGCTTTCTACTATAGCCTTTAACTGTCCGAGAATTATTGACTATACAAAAACTTTAGATGTTGAAAATATGTCAAAAGCTTTGCAATTAGCTCGTAAAAACATATTTAGACTTGCAAATTTTTGTAGAATTTATTTCCCAGGTTTTGAAAAAGCTTATATAACAAATATTGCAGATATGCTTGGGGTAAGGGTTTCAAGAAGGATAAAAGGAAAATATGTATACACAATTGATGATGTAAAGTCTGGCAGGACATTTGAACATCCTGTAGTAGTTTCAAATTATCCTGTAGATGTACATTCTGATAAAAAGGATTCATCAACTCTTGAGATGGTAAGAGATTATACATTACCTTTAGAAAGTCTTATGTCTGCTGATATTGATAACTTATTTGTTGCAGGAAGATGCATTTCTGCAGACTTTATGGCACAAGGTGCTTTAAGAGTTCAATCAAGTTGTTTTTCTATGGGAGAAGGAATAGCTAAATATATTGCTAGTCTTTTTGCTTAACTTTATTCATAAGAATTTGAGCTGCATTAAGTAAAGGATCTATTGTTGGGGAAAATGGTGGAGCATAAGTTAAATCATTATTGTAAAATTCTTCAACAGTCATACCTGCTAAAAGTGCTGCAGCAAGCGCATTTATCCTTTTATCAGCATCACCGCACCCAATAGCTTGAGCTCCAAGCAATTTTCCAGATTCATAATCAGCAATAAGTTTTAATGTTATATTATTAACATCAGGCATATACCCTACTTTATCATTTTTAGTAACAGTGGCAGTCACTGGAGTATACCCAAGTGATGTTGCTTTTTTTTCTGTTAATCCGGTCATAGACATAGTTAAATTTAAACATCTTGTAACTGCAGACCCTAATACTCCTAAGAATTTATCTTCGCCTCCGCAGGCATTAATTGCAGCTGTACGACCTTCTTTATTTGCATTTGATCCAAGCGGCATCCATATTTTTGAATTACTTATTACTAAATTCTCTTCAACACAGTCACCACAGGCATAAATATCAGGAATACTTGTCTCCATTCTTTCATTTACTCTTATGGCTCCTGTCACACCTAATTCTATTCCTGCATCTTTAGCAATTTCTACATTAGGTTTGACTCCTGTGCACAAAATGACAAAGTCAGTATTAAATTCTTTGCCGGAACCTGTTTTTACAGTGTGCACTCCGTTTAAGTCTCCTGAAAATTCTGTAACAATTTCTGATGTTAGTATTTCAAAACGTCCATTATTAATTGAATGTAATTGAGTTTGAATTAATGCAGACATATCTTCATCAAAAATAGGCATTATATAAGGAGAATACTCAACTAAAGTAGCTTTTAAGTTTTGTTTAACCAAAGCCTCTAAAAGTTCAATACCTATATAACCTCCGCCAACTATTGTGCCGTGTTTTGATTTTAATAATTTTTCTTTAATAGAAATGCCATCTTCTATTTTTCGCAAAGTAAAAACATTTGGCAGGCTTACATTTTTTATTTTTGGGATTATAGGTCTTGCACCGGTTGCAATGATTAATTTATCATATTCTGTAATATTAGCTCTTTGAGTATCCAAATCTTGGATTAATACTTGTTTAGCTTCAGGAATAATCTTCACAGCTCTATGTTTTAGATGAACATGCACTCCTTTTTTTTCAAATTCTTCCGGGGATCTTACCAATAAAAGTCTGTAGTCTTCGAAATTTCCTTCAATATAATATGGTAGTCCGCATGCTGAGTAAGAAATATGCGTATCATCAGTGTATAAATCAATATTTGCATCTGGCAATAATCTTCTTGCCTTTGCAGCAGCTTTTGCACCTGCTGCTACTCCGCCTAAAATTACAATTTTCATATGCTAAATATAGTATTAAACCAAAAATTTTTCATTAGGCAATTAGTTTAGTCCAGATGTGTTTAAAATAACACCTTTCATAAATTCACAATATGCATCAATATCTTCTTGTGTTTTTTCTACTTTATCAACTAAATTTGTTATTTCCACAACTATTTTTTCATTTTTTAAGTCATCAAACATGATACACACTCCAAAATTAAATTAATTACACAATATAATTCGGCAATTTTTTATTAAATCTTTAAAGAAATTATCAACATTGTTACATATTTTAAAAATTAAGCAAAAAATAATATTTTCAAATTTTAGACTTTACAAGGAGTAATCATGAATAGCAGCATTTCAAATACGTGTAGAACAAATTTTTGTGGATTAAAAAACAATAATTGTCTAAGAAAAGCTAGAGCATATGCAAAAGATTCTGGACAAAAAGAGATATTTAAAAAAGCTCAAAATATAGTCAATATTCTTGCAGGAGATAGCTTATCTTTAAACGTAAGAGCGAATAAACGACCTATTGAGTGCATGCATGTAACTATTTTAAATAAAAATTATTTGGACAAAGATAAATTTATAGGTCGTATTGAATATTCTTATCCAGGAAATGATTCCATTGGTAAAGCGACTTTTGAAGCTTTGAAAAGTTTAGCAAACAAAACAAGCAACATTCATAAAACCGTTTTTAATAAATAATTAGTCTATTTCATTGTATACAAGTTTTTTACGTAAATTCCATTGACAAAGTGTCAAGACAAGAATTAATAAAAATAGAACATACGCAATTGCAGATGCTTTCCCTACATTAAAATATTCAAAGGCATTTTTATAAATTGCATATACTAAGACATTTGTACTATCTAAAGGTCCTCCCTGAGTCATTAAATATATTAAGTCAAATATTTGAAATGAAGATATAGCTGTAATAATAACAACAAAAAATATAGTTGGTGATAATAGTGGTACAGTAACGTTTTTGAACGTTTGGAAAGCATTAGCGCCATCAATTTTTGCAGCCTCGAACATACTCTGAGATATTCCTGCAAGAGAAGATAAGAAAATTACCATATTGTAACCGATCAATTTCCACACAGATACAATAATTAAAGCTGTCATGGCATAATGAGCATCATATAACCAATTTATGTGTAAATGTAAAATGTGATTTAATAAACCTATATTTGGGTCAAATATCCACTCCCAAACAACGCCAATTACTATCATAGGAGTTATAAACGGTAAAAAATATGCAGTTTTATAAAATTCAGCCCCTCTTATTTTTGAGTTCAGTATGCATGCTAAAATCAACGGGATTATTACCCCTAATACAGATGTACTAACAGCAAATACAATTGTATTCCATAATATTTTAAAGAATAATGGTTCGGAAAAAATTTCCTTGTAATTATCTAATCCTACAAATTGGATAGGATTTAGCAGATCCCATTTTGCGAAACTTAACCCAAATGAACAAATTACAGGGATTATAATAAAAATAATAGTTCCGATTAATGCCGGAAATATAAATACCCAACCTGCAAAGCGTTGATTATTAGATAAGTTATCAAGAAAATTTTTCATGCTATAATTATACAATAATTAATAAGGGGAGAACTTAATATGAAAAAATATGAACACGCATTTGGTAAAAATGATATTAGAGGCATATATGGTGAAGATATAACAGAAGAATTGTATTACAAAACTGGACGAGGTTTTGTAAATTGGCTAAAAAAACAATCAGGTAAGAAAGAATCTGATATGTGGATTACAATTACAAGAGATGCAAGACTTCATTCTCCTGCATTGGAAAAAGCCTTGACTGACGGGATCATTTCTACTGGTGCAAATGTTATTCATTTAGGCTTAGCCCCGACTCCTATCGGTTACTATTCTGAAGTTGTCGGAATTCCAGGATATGAAATACTTGCAGCTGCAATTATTACTGCTAGTCATAATCCCAAAGAATATAACGGACTTAAAATGACTTATAGCCATAGAACACTTACTGAAGCTCAAATTTCAGAAGTAAAAGACTATACTTTTAAAGAATTTGAGAATAAAGAAGATATAACATCTTCAAAAGGGAAAGTAACTGATTACAATATCATTCCAGACTATATAAAAGATATGGAAAATAGGTTTGGTAAAATCGGTGAAGGTGTAAAAATTGTAGTTGATAGTGCAAATGCTACTGGCGGTGTTGTAGGGCCTGAATTATATAAAAAACTCGGTTGTGATGTGATAGAGTTATTCTCAACTCCTGATGGAAATTTTCCAAATCACCATCCAAATCCTAGTGTTGAAAAAACTCTGGATACATTAAAAGAGGTTGTTGTTGAAAACAAAGCTGATGTTGGTATAGCATATGACGGTGATAGTGACAGAATCGGAATTATAGACCAAGACGGAAAATTTTTAACAGGAGATAAATTACTTTTAATTTATGCAATGGATTTAATTGAAGATTGTAAAAAAACAGGTACTTGTCCAACTGTTGTAAGTGAGGTTAAATGTTCTCAAGTTCTTTATGATCAAATTAACAAACTTGGCGGTAATGCAGTTATGTGTAAAACTGGTCACGGATATATTAAAGATAAAATGAAAGAAACAAATGCAATGCTTGCAGGTGAAATGAGCGGACATACATTCTTTAAAGATAGATATTACGGTTTTGATGATGCAATATATGCGGGCTGCAGAATTATTGAAATTATAGCTAAACATAAAAAAGTAAATCCAAATTTCAAAATCTCTGATATGTTAAAATCTTTTGATGAAGTCTGTTCATCTCCAGAAGTTCGTTTTCCTTGTCCAAACGAAAGGAAAAAAGAAGTTTTAGAAAAATTTAAACAATGCGTTGAGTCAAACAAGAATATGTTTGGATCTGAAATCAAAGAAATAATTACTCTTGATGGTATGCGAATCGTATTTGATGGTGGATTCGCACTTATTAGACAAAGCAATACTGAACCGGTGTTTACATTAAGATTTGAAGCAAAAAATAAGGAAGAATGCGAACAATTCAAATCTTGTATGATTAACACATTAGAAAATATTTTAAAATAAGATAGCAATACTTGTTCTAAATAAGAATTATTAGCAAGTAAAGATGCTGACAGGAAAATACTTAAAATTTAAGAAATTAAACAAAAGATTACAAAGCACTTGCATTGTAATCTTTTTCTTGTTATTATTATTTTTGTCAGAAAAGTTACTCACGAATATTTTACCATAGGCTTTAATTAGCTTTATTTTGGTATATTCGTTTATATACAAGATTTATTAATTAACATGAAAGGTAAAAATCAATGGATTTAGAAAACAAAGAAGAAATGACAGTAGAAGAAGTTACTGCAGTTGAAGAAAAAACTGAAGCTCCTGCAGAAGAAGCTGCTGAAGAAAAACCTGCCCGTTCAAGACGTGGACGCGGTAAAAAACAAAAAATTGAAACAACTGAAGAAAAACCTCAATCAGAATGGATTGAACGTGTTGTTCAAATCAGCCGTGTAACAAAAGTTGTTAAAGGTGGTAAAAAATTAAGCTTTAGAGCTATTGTAATCGTTGGTAACAAAAAAGGACAAGTTGGCGTAGGATGTGCTAAAGCTTCTGAAGTTATTATCGCTATCCAAAAAGCAATTGCTGACGGAAGAAAAAATCTTATCACAGTTCCTATTTTCAAAACAACTATTCCTCACCCTATTACAGGTCGTTCAGGTGCAGGTGCAGTAATGCTTAAACCAGCTTCTCAAGGTACAGGTATTATTGCAGGTGGTGCAGTTCGTTTAGTTCTTGAACTTGCTGGTATTGAAAATATATTGGCTAAATCTTTAGGATCTAAAGCTCCTCTTAACGCTGCAAATGCAACTTTAGAAGCTTTAAAAGCTCTAACTCCATTTTCAGAAGTTGCTAAAAAACGTGGTTTAACAATGGCTGAATTATTAAACTAATCAGTTCGGTTATTGAAAGTAATTTAGAGAAAAAATAAATTTAAAAAGGATAATAAAAATGGCAAAAACAGAATTAAAACAAATAAAAATTAAACTTGTTAAAAGCCTTATCGGTGCTTCTGAAAAACAACGCAGAGTTGTTGCAGGTTTAGGCTTAACAAAACAAAACCAAGTTGTAGAACATTACAACAGTGCAACTATTTTAGGTATGGTAAACAAAGTACCTCACTTAGTTGAGATTGTAGAATAAGGAGACATGAGGTCATATTATGACCTTTTGTTTTTCTTAATTGCGGAAGCGAAAGCGAGTAATAAGAAAGGAAATTAAAAAATGACAATTACATTAGAAGATTTAAGACCTGCAGAAGGTGCTACACATAAAATTAAAAGAGTAGGCAGAGGCCGTTCATCTGGTAGAGGTAAAACATCTTGCCGCGGACATAACGGTGAAGGACAACGTTCAGGAAGCTCAGCTAAAAGAGGTTTTGAAGGTGGTCAAATGCCTGGTTACAGACAAATGCCAAAATTAAAAGGCTTCAAAATTATTAACCAACTAAATTATGCTGAAATTAACGTAGGTAGAATTGCTCAATATGGAATGAAAGAAGTTTCTTTAGAAATTCTTAAAGAAGCTGGCAGAGTTCACCCATCTTGCGTTGGTCTAAGAGTTTTAGGTAATGGCGAATTAAAAGATGCAATTACTGTAAAAGCTTGTTATGTAACACCATCAGCTAAAGAAAAAATTGAAAAAGCAGGCGGAAAGGTTGAGTTAGTATAATGGCACAAGGAATGAAAATGCCGACAACTGATGATTTAATGTCTATGTGGCAAGCTTCAGGATTAAAAGAAAAAATTCTTTTTACATTCTTGATGATTGCAGCATTCAGATTTGGGGTGCAAATGCCTTTGTTTGGGATTAATAATGAAATTTTCTCAAATATTGCTCAAGGAAATAACATCATTGGATTTTTAGATTTATTTTCAGGCGGTGCTTTAGGAAAAGTTTCAATATTTGCCTTAGGTATTGGACCATATATTACATCATCAATTATTATCCAACTTGTTTCTGTAGTAATTCCTTCATTAGAAAAACTTCAGAAAGAAGAAGGGGAAGCAGGCAGAAGAAAGCTGTCACAGTATACACGTATTTTTACTGTTGTATTAGCTGTGTTCCAGTCTTTAATCTTTATGTTATACCTGCATCATTTACCTGGAGCAGTTTTACCTAATGTTAATCCAATTATGTTCTTTATAAGTTCTATTGTTGTATTAACTGCAGGATCTGTTCTTGTAATGTGGATTTCAGAACTTATTACTGAAAAAGGTATCGGTAATGGTGGTTCGTTAATCATCTTTATTGGTATTTTATCAGGTATCCCGATTTACGCATCAAGGACAGCTCAAATTGTTGCCAATAATTCAATGATGCAATTAGGATTAGCAGTTTTATTACTTATTTTCTTTGCAGCAATGGTATTTATTGTAATTATGCAGGAAGCTGTAAGAAAAGTAATTATTGTTAACCCTAAAAGACAAGTCGGGAACAAAGTATATGGCGGCATGAATTCGTTTATTCCGTTTAAACTTAACCCCGGTGGAGTTATGCCAATTATCTTTGCTATTGCAATTTTATTGTTCCCTTCAACTGTTTTAAGTTTGGTAGGACAAGCAAATTTCAAAAATGAAGCTGTAAAAACTATGGTTATTCATTTGACTCAAGTATTGAGTCCTGATGGTATTCCATACTACGTTTTGTATTTCTTATTAATTGTTGCATTAACATTTTTCTATGCTTCAATTATGCCGAATATGCAGCCAAAAGATATTGCGGATAACTTAAAAAAATACGGTTCATCTATTCCTGGTGTTAAACCTGGAAGACCAACAGCAGAAGCACTGGATAAGATTTTAACAAAAACAACATTTATCGGTGCTATGGGACTTGGTATTATTGCATTAGTTCCGTCACTTGCAAGTTATATTACTAATATTAAAACTATACAAGGTATCGGAGCTACATCTTTAATAATCATGGTCGGAGTTGCACTTGATTTAATCAACCAAGTAAGAACTCATTTGTTGGCAAGGAACTATGAATCATTCTTAAAAGAATAAAATGATTAATAAATCTTTTAAAAGACCGCGATAAGCGGTCTTTTTTTATAAAAAAAAGCTCCCCTTATATATTGAGGAGCAAATACTGAGCAATCAGAAGAGTTGAGGATTTACATATACATAATATATTTTTTTTTTATGAATAACATTAGAGAAATTGATTAAAAATTATTTATTTTCTAATTATTAAGGATAATTAAGAATATAGTTATATTGGACAAATAAAAAAAAATAGCTTATAATAATATACAAATGAGGTTATTATGAGAGAATTAATAGAAAAAAACAGAAAAATTACAGTAGTACCTTCTGATTTTAAATGTGCTAATAAAGGTACTATTATTGATATTGATCCTAAATATTTTACAATAGAACTTGAATATGAACCGACAGGTATGTTGAGACATAATTATTGCGAATTTTATACACAAACATCGCATGGAACATTATATTTTGATTCATACCCAGAAACTATTGAAGGCAATATTGTTAAAATAGCAACTCCTGCAAAGCATAGATTTTTACAAAGACGTCAATATACTCGTATAAAATTTATGGAAGAATTAAATTTAGAATGTGACAATGTCTCACATAAAATTACAACTTTGGATATTTCCGCAGGTGGTATGAAAATTAAGACAAATGAAAATATTAATATTGAAGGATTATACAAAATATCCCTGCCTTTATCAGAAAAACAATCTGTTGAATGTTTATTTAGTCCTATAAGAATCGAAAAAAATGAAAATGGTGGTTATACTATATCCGGCAGATTTGAATATCATGATAACAAAGATAAAATGACATTAATTCAATATTGCACTAAAAGAAGTATAGAAATTCAAAATAAGTAAGATTAAAATACTCTTATGTCAATAATACTGTCATAGATACGAGGCATAAATATTTAATGAGTTTAATTAATTTATTAAGAAAAAATAATAGAAAATTTTTGTTCACTACCCCATCTCATGGACAAAAATTTTTTATTTTCAATAAGTTCAGAAATTTTTATAAAAAAGATATATCAGAAACAGATACTCATAATCCTCAAGAGGCTCTTTTAAAAGCTCAAGAAAAAGCCTCTAAAGTTTATGGAACTAAATATACCTATTTTTTAACAAATGGTTCTACAAGCGGAATTATTGCTTCTGTATTAGCGTGTACAAATAAAGGAGATAAGGTATTAATTTGGAGAAATGCTCATCCTTGTCATGAAAATGCAGTTAAGTTAGCAAATTGCGAAGCGATATATTATGATTTACCAATCAACAAGGATTGGGGAGTACCTGATAAAACGTTACCTGAAATTATAGACATTAAAGATGTTAAAGCTGTAATTGTAACATCTCCTACTTACGAAGGTATTGTATCTGATATAAAATCATTAAAAGCAGTTTGTGAAAAAAATAATGCACACTTAATTGTAGATGAAGCTCATGGCGCTCTTTACCCGTTTTCGGATAAATTACCGCAAAGTGCAGTAAATATAGCTGATTTTACAATTCAATCACTTCATAAAACTGCCGGAGGACTAAATCCTACAGCTCTTTTGCATGTAAATTGTAATATTGATGCTTCAAATGCATTATCTATTATTAATACAACATCTCCGTCATATCCTCTTCTTGCAACAATCGAAGCAAATATAAACTTTTTAAATTCTCGAAAAGGGAAAAAACACATTAATAAATTAATCAATAATCTTGAAAATATCAAAAAAACGGTTAAAAATATCGAATTTGGCGGAGATGACATAACTAAATTATTAATAAAAAAGGATGGTATTTCTGGATACGAATTATCTGAAATATTATTTGAAAAATACAATATTGAGGACGAAAAGACAAATAGTATTTCCACAATGCTATTGTGCGGAATTGGAACTTCTGAAAAAAAATTAAATTATTTAAAAAATGCTCTCATGAAATTGTAAAATATTTGTAACATTTATCCATATATTATTAAAGAAATTATAAAAATATACCGATAATCCATAGTGAAAGTTACTAAGGAAAATTGAAAGGTAAACGTCAACTATGGGAATGGCAGCAGGACAAGCAAGATTATTATCAATAACATCCCGTATGTCTGATAATGAGCTAAGAGCTCAAATGATCAACAACGAGAAAATGCGTCTTGCAACACAAAGCTCACAAGTTAGTGAAGCTTACACTACTGCATTGAATGATGCTCAGATGATGTTTACAAATTATGATGCTGATAATAATGCAACTTATCAACAGTTGACTTTTAATGCTTTAACAGCTTATAACCCTTATAACAACCAATATGCAATTTCTAATGCTTCTGGTCAAGTATTAGTTTCTGAACAGGACGCTACATATTATAAAGCTGCAAATGGTGATTTAAATAAATTCTTAGGGTATTACGGATTAGAAAATACTACAACATACTTTGAAAATTTAAATCAATATGCAAATGCCGATGGAACTATATCTTTTTCTACTGGAGAACAAGATAATGATGGAAACATGATACTTGGAAATACAGGCTATACATCAGAAATGTTACAAGCAGCTTATGAAGGTGTTGACGGCCATCTCGGTTACAATACTGTGAAAGCATCTGAAAATTACTATAATTACAATACTGCATTAACTAATTTTAATGAAGCTTATACTGCTTGGTCAGCTACTATTAGCTCAGAAATGGAAAATGTATTAAAAGGTACAATTCAAGGTAATGGTAAAAATCTTGAAACAATTGAAAATGATATAAAAGATGCAACAAATATTACAGCTATGAAAACAGCGTTGACAAATTTATCAAGTTTTGTAACTGAAGCCACAAAATTATCCCTTTCAAATACAAATTCAAAAAACTATTTTTCAAGTCTTCAAAGTAAAATAGAATTAGCAACCAATGGGAAAACTACATATACAGAAAAAGATAAATTCATAAGTTTTACAGGTGACAAAGATAACGGAACAATATCTATAGGTAATGGAGAAGATCCTGATTATCAAATCACTAAAACTACATCTTCCGGAACTGCAAGTTACACAGTATTAGCTTATGATGAAGAATCAGATTCAATGAAAACATTAACTGCATCTGATTATACTATGTCTTTTGCAGGGGATGGTACAATATCACTAACTATAGGGTCTGGTGATGAACAGACAAAATATACAGGTTTACCAAATTACTTCAATGATACTAGCATAGATAATTACACTGTGACACAAGAAGCACCTCTTGATATAGAATCTATGAGAAAAACTGGTAGTGATATTATTAGCAGTTTAAGATCATCAATATATCAAGTATGGAATCCGACTGCCAGCATATTTATAGATACAGAAAGTAATGAATATAAAAGATATGTTGAAACCGGTGAAGCATTAGAAAAAACTATCTTTGGAACTTCTGGAACCTTAACTCCGGAAGAATATCCAAATTTAGTAGATGTTTCTTGGTTACTTACAAATATGAATCAGACTCAAATTGATAATTTCCAACCAATTTTAGATGTAATAATGCTTGATAATATCATGAATACATATGGTGAAGTAAAATATGCTTGGATTGATAAAAGTAATGTAAGTGATTCTTATAACGAAAATGGAGATGCAAAAGCTCAATGGTATACTAATTTATTTAACAGAATGCAAAGCGGTGGTTACCAAGTATTACAAGACGGCTTAGCTTCTAGTTCAGAATGGATTGAATTTGCATTTGAAAGCGGTCTGGTTACATTAGAACAAGTTGACTCTAAATACAATTGGAATACTTTAATGTATTCAAGTTGTAGTGATATTACAGAACAAACAAATGATACTGCAATAACTATTGCAGAAGCTGAATACAATGCTGCAATGAATAAAATTGAAAATAAGGATAAAATGTACGATCTTGAATTAAAAAATATTGATACGGAACATAATTCCCTACAAACAGAATATGATTCTATAAAAACTGCAATTGATAAAAATATAGAAAGAACATTTAAAATTTATAGTTAATAAACTTATTTACACACGAAAACAGAGCTTATGCTCTGTTTTTTATTTTAATCTTAATAAGATATAAAGATTATGTAAGGAAATCCATAATCATATATTTTTTAGTTTATAATCATAATATAGATAAGACATATGGAGATAATTATAATGGAAACAGTAAATGAAATTCTTTCAAAATTAGAAAATGCAGATAATGTAACTAAAAATAGATTAGAAAATGAATTAGTTAATATAGGAACTTCTGTATTACCTCAACTTGTTGATGAGTTACAAGTTGTAAGAGGTATTAAAAGAGGTGTTGTTGCTATGACTCTAATTAGAATTGGTGATGCTTCCGTTAAATACCTAAAAAAAGCAGCTGAATGCAACAAAGATTTTGAATGGGTTGCAGAATACTTAATTAGAGAAATTGAAGGTTCTGTTGCTGCTTAATTAAAAAGTACTAAAATATTTGAAATAAAAAAGATCGATATATTCGATCTTTTTTTTATGGTAAAATTTTATTTATGGGGAAGAAAGCTTTATTATTTTACATATCACTATTTTTATTAATACTTGCATTTTCTATGACTGCAAATTATTTTGATTTCGACTTATGGGCGAGATTAATCGCAGGCATGGGAGTAATTGAAGGCGGTCATGTTCTGACGCAAGATTTTTTATCATATACTCCGGTTCACACTTGGTGGGATCATGAATGGGGCGCTGGGGTTATTTTTTATGCTTTCTTAAAATTTCTTGGACCTTACAGTCTTATCATTTTGCAAGCAGTATTACTATTTTTAATATTTTTTATCGCTTCTAAAATTATTAAAATCAGGACAAAAGAAACTCCATATAATATCCTATTTTACTTTTTTACACTAATGGCAGTTATGGAAAATCTAAATAATCCTATAAGATGCCATATGTTCAGCTTCTTATTTTTTACTTTGTTTATTTATTTACTGGAAAAAATTAGACAAGGAAACAATAAATTATTATTTCTCATTCCAATTCTTGTTATATTTTGGAATAATATTCATGGAGGTGTTGTATCAGGTCTCGGTCTAATTGCAATGTATGCTCTGGGGGAATTTTTAAACAAAAAATCTTACTTAAAATACATAATTACATTGATTGTTTCCCTACTAACATTAATAATTAATCCTTGGGGATATAAATATATTAAATTCTTATTTATGGCTAATACTATGCAAAGACCTTATATTATTGAATGGTGGGGACTATTTTCTAAGTATTATTTATTAAAACAAATTAAATTTAAACTATTTATGTTTGTATCTGTCATAGTAGAACTTATTACAATTTACACCAATATTAAATTTGAAGGAATTAAAATATGGTATGAAAAAGCAGATAAAGTTAAATATATTGTTCTTCTATCTACCTTGTATTTAGCTATTAGTCATGTTAAATTACTGCCTTTTTTCGCAATTGCGACAATTTGCTTTGTATATGAAGATTTTTATAACCTAATTAAAAATATAAAATTCCCTGCTTGGAAAGATAAAATTGTATATATATTTATCCTATGGATATCAATTTTTACTTTTTTAATAAAAGATTTTTCTGTACCTGTAGGTATGGATACGTACCCTGTAAAAGAGGTTGAATTTATTAAACAGAACAATTTAAAAGGGAATATATTATCAAACTTCGGATTAGGAAGTTATATTTCATACAAATTATATCCAAATAATTTAATTTACATGGATGGACGATATGAGGAAGTTTATTATGATTATATGGTTCCGGTGCTAAAAGAATTTTTCTTGGCTTACCCGAATTGGAAACAACTTCTCACTTATTTTCCTCCTGATATTATGATTTTAGAAAAAACATATCCTATATATAATGTAATTAAAAATTCAACAGATTGGCAAAACCCTTATGAAGGAAAATATTTTGGGGTATTTATATCTAAAAAAATTGCGAAAAAAAATTATAAAAAACCTACAGATGACATAAAT
>ULVF01051433.1_pt1 | contig 14825 bp, 9 predicted proteins | sample 1959201 | NCBI WGS metagenome assembly ULVF01 (sample SAMEA4835779, study PRJEB28245) | human gut metagenome | biome: gut microbiome; material: fecal sample | place: Denmark | collected 2008 | reverse complement strand
TTTGACTGTAAAGAAAAATAGGATAAATTTCAAGGAATCGTCCACTTCGGACAGGTCACGCCCTGCATCTCCACGCCCCTTCTCCTGCCCCGGAAGAAAGGAAGGGCCGCCCGACGTTCTGGTTCAGCATGTCAGACAGGTTGCTGAATATAAGGAAGAGCTGTCATTTGTCTTGTTAATCATAAGATCTGCAAGCTTATTAACCTAAAGACAAGAAAACTTGCTGACTCATCAAAGACTTTTATGGATTAAATTATTGAATACCAATGGATAATGATGTCTTTAAAGGGGCGACGAACTAGAGTAGGTCGGTTGTTGCGACGTACTATGGTAGAGCCGGATAGGATGGCGTCTCTATAATTCCGTAGGAATTATAGAGATGATAATCAATTTCTTATGAATGTATGATGTATTGTGCCAGTCCTTAAGATAAAGGGCCTCTGCTTCAATGGATGTAGCAGAGGCCTTTCAGATGTCGATCATTACTTTATTTGCTAGCCTTTCACCCTACGGCCGTCTTTATCACATCGACAAGGATGGGCTTCATGCCGCCTACGAAACATTCTACGGCAATGACCATCAGCAGCAGGCCCATGAGGCGCATCATGACATTGTTGCCCGTATCACCGAGCACCCTGACCAATTTGGTTGAGGCACGGAGAATGAAATAGGTGATGATATAGATGAGGGCTATTGAGCCGATCAATATGCTTTTCCTGGTGAAGGTATGGGCATCGCTCATCAGCACGATGGTATTGGCAATGGCTCCCGGACCGCAGATCATCGGGATGCCCAGTGGGGTTATGGAGATGTCATTGGCATAGTCTTTCACCTCATTGGGGTTGATCTTGGCATGCGTGTAACGTGCCTGCAGCATATCATAGCCGATCTTAAAGATGATGATGCCGCCGGCAATGCGGAATCCGTTGGTGGATATGCCGAAGAACATGAAGATGAACTGTCCGGCAAAGGTGAATACGATGAGGATAATAAACGCCGTGATGGTAGCTCGTTTGACGATGGACTGGCGTTGCTCTTCGCTCATGCCTTGTGTCATCGTGAGGAACACAGGCATGGTGCCAAGTGGATTGGCAAGTGTGAAGATGGAGGTGAGGCATAACAAGGCGTATGGCAATAATGTTTCCACGGCTTTAAAATTAAATTGTTCCTGCAAATATATAAATAATTTAGGAAAAGCGAGATGGTATAGGGCAAAAAATGGGCATCTGTCCGTGAATTACTTATATGATTAAAGACGGGTGACCTTTTAACGGATAATTTGGAGGTTTATCGGATATCTCAAGTTAAAAGTGGTTTATATAATAATAGGTATAACTGATGCTCAATATGGACGTATGTCGGGGGAGGGCGTGCGTAGATAGGGTGTTATGATGGTGGGCAGAAAGGATCGTGTGCAGTAGTTAGTAGTCCGGGACGAGAGCCTCCAAAGTTTGTCAGGAAGTGTTGCCGGATGCCCTGTATTAGGGAATCCCCTATGTATTTTAGGCTATTTTCCTTTGGTATATCACGATTTTTTATTTTCTTTGCACTAGTGAAATCAATAAAACTCTGAAAATTATGGATATGAGGATGATAAAAAGACTGGCTCTGTCGGCTTTGGCCGTAGCAGCCTTTGCCCTGCCTTCTGAGGCGCAGAGCTATACGCATAGCCGTTATTACAATGAACGTACCGGACGGCTGGACTATTCTTACAGCCGCTATGGCCGCGGAATAGGGACGGGTGATACTTATTATGGCTTCCGTATTGGTCCGGCATTCTCGACTGTCAAGTCGGACGATCCGACGCTCAACGGCAGCGACTCGCAGACAGGACTCACCGTGGGAGCTGTTGTCGGCATTCCCCTTTCGGATGATATTCCACTCTATATCGAGCCCGGACTGTTCTATACCGAGAAAGGTGGTAAGAAGAATATCTTCAGCGAGGAAGGCGAAAAGAAAAAGATGACCTATGACCTCAACTATCTTGAGGTGCCCATCGTGCTGAAGTATATCTACAGCATTGATGATCACTTCTCCATACAGCCGCAGTTTGGTGGATATCTGGCCTGTGGCGTGGGTGGCAAGATGAAGAACTATGATAAGCGTGAGGCTTTCAGCTCGTTCTCCGAGGATGCCTTCCAGCGTTTCGACGGTGGTCTGCGTGTCGGTTGTGGCGTGGCTTACGATCTGTTCTATTTTGATATAACTTACGACATCGGTCTGTCGAATATCTGTCACGACACGTTTGATGTCTCCCACAATGGATGTCTGTCGCTCAACTTCGGCGTGAATTTCTAACATCCGATACGATCGTTAGTCCTGAATCAAGACCGGATAGTGATCCAACTACAATTGTTATCAGCGATGCCTGTCCATAGGTTTAGCTGATAACAATTTTGTTTTTACGGCAAGGTGAAGGAGAATGGGTCGCCTGCAGCTCTCTTTTTGCACCTATTTATCTTTGTATTTAAACGGAAAACCATAAATAACGTCATATAATTAATAAAATCCCTATGTTATGAGAAAGACATTATTGATAACCATTATTGCAGCGTTCATGGGCTCGGGTCTGGTGTCATGTGTCACGTCCCGTCCGCACCATGGGCCACGCTGGGAGAATCCAAGACACCCCAGACCACCAAAGAAGAAAAAGCCGAAGAAAAAAAGGCCGAAACCTCCTGTTCCTCCCAAGGACGACCATCGGACTTTCCACGACTGGCATTAGTTTGCATTATTAATATGGAAAGAGACAGACCGCTATGCAGTAGCATTCCGGTCTGTCTCTTTTATGTTGTCCGATATATGTATTGTAGCCTTCCGTTTACAGGTAATACGGAAATGAGGAGGAAATATATGCAATTCCTCGGACTTGTCGTGCCTGATCGGGGATAAAGTTTATGGCGCGGACAGAATAGTCTGCCCGCGCCATATATCAGTCTTTCCAGATGGGATGGATTCCAGGTGAACTGTTCCCGTTAACATTCACGCCACAGTCATCGTCGCCCCATACGTTGGTGTTGGCCGATCCTGCAAGCAGGTGCTCACAGCTGGTCATGTGTACAACGGTCACCTCTGGTGTTACATATATTTGCTTTTTCATATTATTTACTTGTTTGCTGTTATCAATTTGGAAATGGATACTTTATCACTGTTTATTTGTTGACGAGCACTTTCTTGCCTTTCACCACATACACACCGGGCTGCATGCTGATGCGTGTGGTACCCTTGCCCACGTGGTGATTCTGTGAGCGTCCGTCGATGGTGGATATTGTCACGGTGCGCTGTCTGTCGGATGTGACGATGATGCCTCCATCGCTTCCGCTCACGTTCAGGCCCTTGTCGTCATCATTGCTGCCTACACCCGTGATGCCGGTGGTCGTCTCGTCCTCCATCACGTCGCCGTCGAGCGAGAAGGCCATCATGGCAGCAGCTGCCGGTGTCCGTGGCTCGAAGTAAGCCTCAAACTGGCGGATAGCTACGAGGTTCTCGTCCTCGTTGGAGTTGTCGCTCCATCTGTAGAACGAGCCTCCGTCGCGGCTCATCACATAGTAGTCGGACGGCAGCTCTGTGGCATAGGGATAGGGCATCATGTCCACATTCAGGTTGCCTGATTCGTAGTTGGGCGTGTAGAAGTCCTGTACCAGTTTCTGGCCTCCTACGAGTGTCGGGCCGACGAATGTCAGGGGCTGTCCGATGAGGCTCACCGTGCCGGCATCGGGTACGGAGATGATGTAGCTGTGTCCTGCCTGAATGGTGTCGACATCGGAGGTGAAGTTGAGCGTGCCTGAGCTGTTCTCCATCTCACGCAGCCAGAAGTCACCCGACTTGTTGCCGGTGGCCCATTCCACCTGACGGCCGTTGCCTTTCTGTATGCGGTAGACCTTGAACGGCAGGGCGAGCGTCTCCCATCCGTAGCCCTTCGTACTACCGCCATTGGAGATCACGCGGTCGAAGGTGCGGGTGTAGGTGAGCTTGATGTTATCGAAGGTCATCTGCTCGAGATTCTTCAGTGTCACGCCGTGCTGGATATCCAGCACACCACCGTTGTAAGCATAAGCATGGGGAGCAGCTTTCTCCTGGGCTCACGCTCAGTGCTGCATCGTACATGAGTTGCGCCAGGCCGTTCTCACCTTTTATAATAGTATAATTGTAGTCTTTTGGAGATTCATGATACTTCATGACCGTGGTCATGGCCGTAGCCATACAGCCCATAGGCCAGTCATTGTGAGTTTGTTCAAAATAAACATCGTTGTAATCTCCCTTCTGTTGTAGGGTTGTGTCCGTTTTCAGATACACTTGTGTCTGCGCTGAGACAGTCCATACAAATGATAGCAAAATTGCAATAGCGGTAAAAAATCTTTTCATTCCAATTGCGTTTAATCTTGAAACAATCTTTTAATCTAGGAGGTTCGTTCCCTCCATGTTGATGATAAGGGCTATTTAGGGTTGGGATGCGTGTGATACTCACGCCCCCTCTTGTTTATTTATGGAAGGTTCAATGCATAAAGGACATTGAAAGGATGGGCGATCTTAGGAAAATGTTTCGAATGGTGACGGCGTCGGACAAATGACGGGGCATCAGCATTTTGGTATGATCTCCACTTGCAAAAATAATGCTATATTTATGAAAGACAGACAGTCTTTGTATTTTTTATAAATCTTATTCAGATTGTAGAAATTTTCCTTGCTAATAGAGCTTTTATTGATAAGTAGAGTTGTCAATATGTTGATAATGAGGGCAATAATCTGGTGGCATACCGGTCCTGTATCGGTATCGTGTGTCAGGGAGCTCTACTGTTTCTTAGGCATTTTTATTTTGAGGAGGAACAGAGGTAGAATTTTTGCATGTCGGTGTATATGGAAGAATCCTTTGTCTAGAAGTGAGGTAATGAAAAGATGCAATGCAGCCGGGAAAAGTAGGCTACATTGCATATAGTTTAGGCGTATGAGTGCATTCCTCCAAGAAAATAGTTAACTCCAAAATAAGTCATGAGTAACGTGAGAAAGGCCCCAGTAATAAATAAATGGTAGCCTATAGGGCGTTTTAGAAATGGTAAGGTGTTGTCATGGAGTGCAATGGCATAGACCATCAATGTTATGAGTCCCCATACCTCTTTGGCATCCCAGTTCCAATAAGAGCCCCATGATACATTAGCCCATACGGCACCTATAAATATGCCTATGGCGAGCATGACAACGGCAGGGTAAAGCATCAGGCGTGACAACAGCGCCAACGATTCTATACGGATATTTCCGACGGAATGAAGTCTGCCATATATAAGGTATGTGCTAATGGCCGTTATACCGCAAAGAAAAGTCAACGAGAGAAGAGCAAACGACATCATGATGACCGATACGTGGATACCAAGTAGTGGCGAAGCAAGCACAGGCATGACATGAGTTATGTGGGGATCCATTTGGCTTATGTGTGACACAAGCAGGAAAAATCCCGACATCAGAAGACTGAAAGGTATGGCTATGCGGAAACGGCTGTAAAGGATAAGTCCGAAAAGCATTATAAACCATGCCATTACGAGCATTGTTTCGTATCCGTTGGCCATAGGAATACGGCCACTAGCTATCCAGCGTAGAATTAGACATACAGTTAGTCCCAAGAACGACAGCAGTGAAACAACAACGGGCATAGCGTGCTGTATCTTGTATGGCTTCTGTATGGGGTGTGTATTTATCCATTGATATAATGGCCGGATGGCGGTGAAGATAAGTATCAGCAGTCCCATCAGTAGATTGGCCATAGAGAGCACAGTGGTAAAAGGAATGGAATTATAGATGCGTTCTGATTGGGTTTGTATGGTTGATGGCAGCGATGAGCCGGCATTCTGCAACTGATATATTTGCATTTTGTCAACGATGTGATCTATGGCAGGGTAGTTTCCGGTCTTTACGTTGGTATATATTAGTGAGAATATATTTTGTATATATGCGCGTCGTGCAGTCCCTACTATGCTGTCAGTCAATGCATCAGTGGGTGCATACCACACCGTCTTGCTGTGAGTGGTAATGGGAAATATTTTTAATAGGGTGCCACGTCGAAGGTTCATTACCATCATCAGGCGATCGTCGATATCGGCAGCCTGTTTGTGGAATGCATCGGCACTTCCTTGATAGTATTCCTGTATATATGGGCCGAGAATATATCCGCCCATGTCACGATTGAAAAAAGTGTTGATCGAGCAGTAGCGAGGCAGTTGCAGACAGTCGCTTAATGGGCCTTCTTTCACTTTGAAGATTGGCTCTCCACACCATTCGTCTCCCCAAAAGATGAATCCGGTAAGTACTTGCTCGGCTGTGTAGCCTTTGTAACTGTCATGTCCATATAGCTTTCTGGTGAAGTCGATGGCTAGGGTTTGAAGTGGACATATGCGGTTGTCGTACATCACGTATAGTTGTCCAATCTTTTCAGCTGTATGCTCTGGTAGTACATAGGCCGCTTGGGCACCCATGTTGGTGCTGACGGTCATAATCAGTATGAGAGCTCCTCTTTTGAGTAGTGGGCTACGTAATAGACGTCGATAGGATGCGTGGGGATCGGCAAGCACCCAAATTAGTGATATCAGTAGCAGAGCATATCCGGCATAGGTCAGTGGAATGCCGTAGGGATCGCTGTTTATGGTAAGTATGCTGCCGGCCATATCACGGTCGTAAGACGTTTGGCAGAAACGCACTGAACGATAAGAGCAGATATTGTTCATCGACACTTCGTGATGAGTTTCTTGTCCATTATCGATGATGGTGAGGTAGGACACATAGTCGGCCTCTGCAGCAGTGCCAGTATGATATTTGATGTCAAACCGGTCAAGTCTTAAAGTAAAAGGTAATGTCCGCTCATGGCTTCCATGCTGTTGGTCGTCTGCGGTGAATGTATTGACGGCTTCTCCACATCGCAGATGTATGGTACCATGAATGGCTGATAAGTGGGTGGTTAGAGCGCCGGTAAGAATGAGTAGCAAAGCGCCATGAAGCATAAGGATAGAGAGTCGGCGCAGACGTCGTCTGACGATGTAGGCGATACTTGTCGTGGCTAACAGGATCCATAGTGCTGTAAACCATGGTGAGCCGTAGATGATGGTATGGGTGATTTCGGAACCGCAACTTTTTTCGATAAATGTAGCAGTACCCATACACATCACGACAAGTATATATAATGTGAAAAGGATTTTACGTAGCATCAGATTAAAAATCTTGTTCTTGGAATAAATTATTTGTTATTATATGGAGAGTTATATGGAAATTGCGGGAGACGTTTTTTCATATATGGAAATACGATCTCCCGCAACATTTTTTGACCCTCCGTTAGTTCAGAAGTAGTATACGGTGTTATATGGGTGTACGGAACAATGTCAGATAGACTGAAGAAACTTCACAACGGCGTCGCGGTCGGCCTTAGGCAGATGGTAGAACTTCTCCGCCGAGGAGTACGCATGGCTCTTCTTGCTGTACGCATGCCACATTATGGCCTCTACCTCGTTGCGCGCGCGGCAGTCGTGCAGGCGGTCTTCAGCTCCGGTGTTGACCCTCGACAGCCCGCGCCCCCACAAAGGAGTGGTACGGCACCATGACCCGTGTATGTCGTTCTTCATGTACAGCTTGTGCTGCATCATGTCGCTGTACGGCCAGATAGTCTGGTTCTGGTATCTCGGCAGCGGTTTGTCAGCGATACACTCGGGCGTCCAGTAGTTGTCGTCGCCGGTCTTCCACGACGGGCGGTGGCAGCTTGCGCAACCCATCTCCATGAACAGCTCCTTGCCACGCTGCACGTCAGGGTCGTTAAGGTTGCGCGCACGCGGTATCGACAGTCCCCTGTGCCACACCATGAGGGCATAGAACTGGTCGGTAGTCATGTCCGGCTCGAAGTTATACCACTGGTTGTCAAACTGGTTGGTGTTAGGACTCAGCAGGTTAAGCACGGCCTCGGCTATCCCTGCATCAGTGCCGTCGGCATAGTAAGGCGATGTAGGGTCGGCCTTGATGGCGCTGATTACGTCGCTGTTCTCCGACATAGCCTTGGCCCATGCGTCGGTAGTGTACAGCTTAGGACGGTCGGGACGGCTGACGTTGGTGATGTTCCACACGGCGTTAGCTCCAGGTCCGTCCTGCAGAGTGGCACGTGTCAGCGCGTAAGTAAAGCGCTTGACCATCCTCGACGGGGCCGCGCTGCCGTCAGCCAGCTGTCCGGCGCTGCCGAAAGTAGTGTACCACGCGCCCGACGCGAAGTCGTTTGCGGCGGCATCCCAGAAGTTCGGGTTGACATATTCAGAAACGTCAAGCCCCTGTTCCCTGTAATACTCGGCCGTACTTGCGTACTGCTGCCTTATATCATCCTCCTCAATGGCGTCGAGCAGACCCGTACCTATGATACCGATGGTCGACTCAAGACGTATTTCTATGTCCTCGGGCTTCGGGTTAGTGTTGAAAGCCGACTGCGGAATGCTCAGCTCAGGATATATCAGCTCATACTTCTCGCCGTCAGGAAACTGCAACGGCAGACCGCTCTCCATGGCTGTAACCTTGTTCCACGACATCTGTATCTGGCTCTCGTCGATAGGCGGCAGGAAGGGCGACGTAGCCTGCGTCTGCGGCATGGCCGTCACTTCGCTTATGTAAGGGCCGTCGTTTGAGCCGGGAGAGTCGGGATGATAGATTACCAGCAGGTATCCGTTACCGTTACCGTAAGCAGTAGTGTAGGTGTCAAAGCGCTTTCCGTGGCCGTAGCTCGGATGGCAGTCAAGACACGAACGGCGGGTGCTGGCCGGGCCGAGACCCTTGAACGGCGGCGTACTGATAGTGACACTGCGTTCGAAAATCTGCTCGCCTTCGTTGAAAGCGTCCATCAGTCCTTGGGCATCCGTTGCCGGAGTCTCGTCCTCATAACATCCGGCATAGACGTTGTCGGTAGTTCCAAGCGTTCCGCCGGGATACCACTCCTCGGCAGTAAAGTTGCCCTGCGCCGTACCGACGTATTTCGCGTCGGTCTCAACCCTCAGCGCAACCGTGTCGTCATCGCTGCATGCCGACAGCGCGAACGCGGCCGCGGCCGCCATGAAAGGATAAATAATCTTTTTCATATCACTGTTTTTTATAAATATAATCATACTGTTTCATCCGGCCACGAGGGAAAGTGCCGACTGCAAACCGTCGGCTCCGCCGTAGCCGTTAGCATTCAGGACACCTGCCCCTGTCCACATTTTGAGGAGGCAGGGATAAGTGTCGGGGTGTTATTTGCTGGGAACTATATCGACTGCAAGAACTTCACCACGGCGTCCCTGTCTGCCTTAGGCAGGTTGTAGAACTTCTCGGCTGCGGTGTAAGCCTGGCTCTGCTTGCTGTAAGCGTGCCACATTATGGCCTCAACCTCGTTGCGCGCACGGGCGTCGTGTAGGCGGTCCTGGGCTCCGCTGTTCAGCATCGACAGGCCGCGTCCCCACAAAGGAGTGGTGCGGCACCAAGAACCGTGTATGTCGTTCTTCATCGCCAGGCGGTGCTGTATGAAGTCCGTGTACGGGTAAATCACCTGGTGGGCATAGCGCGGAAGCTCTCTCCCGGCAAGGATTTCAGAGCGTCCGTAGTTGTCCTCGCCGGTAGTCCATGACGGACGGTGGCAGTTTGCACAGCCCATATTCATGAACAACTCCTTGCCACGCTGCACGTCAGGGTCGTTAAGGTTGCGTGCGCGCGGCACGGCCAAGCCCCTGTGCCAAACCATGAAGGAGTAATACTGGTCGTCGGTCATCTCCGGTTTGAAATTATAATATGGATTGTCGTACAAGTCTACGTCTGCATTAGGCGACAGGAGGTAAGCCAAAGCCTCCGATATGCCTTCCTCCGTACCGTCATTATAATATGGATGGACGGGCGAGATGGGGTTGGCGCCGTTCTCCTTGATGTACTTTATGACGTCTTGGTTTTTCGACATGGCGCGCGCCCAAGGCTCCGTTGAGCATATCTGGTGCTTGTCTGAGCGTAGGATATTCAGCTCGTCCCACAGTGCGACGTCGTTCTGCAGGCAGCCTTCAAGCAGGTCGTAGTTGAAGCGTTTTATGAACTTCTTGCCGTAATAGTCGGTGGCGTAAGCCGTTTCGGCCATCTGTCCTGCGGCGGCATCCCACATCATGGGGTTCAGTTCTACACCTGCGGAAGCCTCTGCACGGTACTGTTTCTCAAGCTCTTCGTTGCTGATGGCGTCGATAAGGCCAAGTCCTTGGAAGTTGCACGACACTATAAGGCGCACGTCATAGCCCGAAGGTGCGGGGTCGGTGTTAAAGGCCGACTGTGGAATGGTGACCGCAGGATACCTCAACGAGTATTTTTCGCCGTCGGGGAAATGCAGGGGCAGTCCGCTCTCCATGGCCGTAACGTTCTCCCATGATATGTTTACCTGGGCCGGGTCGAGCGGTGGCAAGAAGGGAGTCTGCGCCATCGTCATGGTAAATGTGGTCAGATGGTCAATCAGCGGGCCGTCGTTGCTGCCCGGAGAGTCGGGCGTATATACCGAGACAATGTAGCCGTTACCCATCTCCGGGTTAAAGTCGGAGCGGCTATGGCCGTGCGAATAGCCGCCGGAATGGCAGTCCTCGCACGAGCGTCGCGAAGCTACCGGCCCCCAACCCTTGTATGGTTCGTTGGAAAGAGTAAACCTCGCACTGGCTATCAAATCGCCCTCGTTGAAATGGTCGTCCAGCCCCTGCTCGGTCACGGCAGGCGTCTCATCCTCATAACAGCCGGCGTAGATGTTGTCGGTAGTGCCCAGCTTGCCGCCCGGATACCACTCGTCTGCCGTGAAGTTGCCTTGCGCCGTGCCGACGTAGTTTGCGTCGGTCTCGGCGTGCAGCGTCGCTGCGGTGTCGTCGTCGGTGCAAGCTGACAGCGCAAACATGGCCGCAGCCGCCATGAAAGGATAAATAATCTTTCTCATCTTGTAATGAATTTAAAATGTTTTTGTACTCTTTTGCACCGTTTCCGATGTATGGCCGAACAGCGTGCGGCCTCCCGTGCAATGCCGGGATGCAGCACGCCGCGTGGCTGTTTCACGCCTCAGCGGGCGTGGAGCATTGTCTTATCAGTGTGCAGACGATATCCACTGTGACGCCGCTTCGAGCTGCGTGTTCAGCGCGTCGACGGCTTGCATTGCGTCGCCGGCCTGTTGTGCGCCCGGGTCGTCTACGAAAGCGATGCCGCTGTTGACGCAAGTCGTCAGCTTGGCGATGGCGTCGTCAAGCGCGTTCTGCAAGTCGTCGACGCCGCTGTAGCCGTTCCTGCGGAGGAAAGTCATCACCGACTTGTCGGCGGGTTGCGCCTGGTCGATGTTGCCGTAGAGGCTGTTCTTTATGCTGTAGATGTTGTCGCGGTAGTCGATGTACGACCTCTTGCTGTACGGCGACTCAATGTAGTCGATGGCGTCAGGCTCGTTCGGGTCGAGCGAAGGAGCTCCCGTAGCCACGCGGTAGGCCTGTCCGATTTTCTGGCTGGCCACCTCGTTGGCGATGTTTCCGCATCCCGACGGGCCTACGAGGGTTACGAGCGCGGCGTTGATTGAGGCATACGAGCTGCCGTCGGTGCCCGCCAGGAGCATATCGGCGCCGTAGTAGTAGCCGTTGTCGTCAAGCGCATGGGTCCTCACACCAAGCTCCTTGACGCGTGCCGCGTGGTCGGGGTCGGCCTGTTGGCCCAGCCATGACACCTCCAGACGGTAACAGTTGTCGCGCACGTCGCCTGCAACGGCTACGAGGAAGGCCAGCTCGTCGGTGCACTGCACGGTGACGTTGGCGAAGCTCGGGTGGTCTTCTATGCCGTCATAGACAGCCGCCTTGCGGGGCGCACCGTCGCGGAAGAGCACGAACTCGAGGCCGTGAAAGCCCAGGGCGGTGTCGAAGTTGGCGTTGTTCTGGTTCACGAAGGCTATGGGGTCGTCGCTGTAGAGCCCTGCAACCATGTCAGGGTTCGACAGGAAGTCGGCCATCTGGCCCTGGTCGAGCGGCCATGAGTCCATGTGCGGGTCGAGGTTGTAGTCCGTAGCGGCGCCGTAGAGGAAGGCTTCGCTCTTCTCCCAGTACTCGCGCGAGGTCTTGAAGGCCTCGCAGGCGGCCTCTACGTCGGCGTCGGTGAGCGTCCCTGCCTCGTGCTTCTGCTGCATATTTACGGCCTGTTCGTACAGAACGTCGGCGCTGGCGGCCAGGTTCTTATACGTTGGGAATACCACTTGGTTGACATACTGGTCGGCAACGTCCCACATCTCGGCCTGTATTCCCGTCCATTGGTTTGCTATGGTGGGGTTCTCCCTGTCGCCGCCGAGCATTATGTCGTCGTCGTCGCTGCACGCCGTGAACGACGTCACGGCCATCGCGCCCATAAGGAGCGCACTGAATAAACTCGTTTTACGTTTCATTTTTATTATTTGTTTGAGATTTTAAATGTTGTCAGTTTGCGTTTGGCGTATGGCCGTCAGAGGAAGAAACCCTCGTAGGCTACGCCGATGTTGAGTGCCGGCTCGTCGTTGTACTGGCTCTTGAAGAAGCGGTGGTTGTACTCGGCCTTGACCGCTATTTGCGGTATCGGGTAGTAGTTGATGCCCGCCGCAACGATGTGCTTGTTCGTGTAAGTGTTCGTTGCGTTGTGAACGTAAGAGTCGTAATACTCGTAATGGCCGAAGACGTACAGCTTTTGCTTGGCGCGGCGCAGCTTTTCTATTTGCGAGAATATGTCGTAACCCGCCTCGATGCTTAACGCCACGGCGTGCGAACCGAACGCGGTCTTGCGGTAGGGCGACGTGCCCGACGACTGGTTTGCCTTGATTGCGCTTATTGCCGCGGCATCGCCCACGTAGCCGTAGTCGGCATATCCGCGCGCAATCCAGTTGTGCGCGTTGTACGTGAAGTCAAACGAGCCGAGGAATATGTTGCCCTCCAAGTCCTTGTAGCGGTTGCCGTCGGTCTCCAATTCGTGCGGGAACGTGTTGTGCATGGTCTTCCCGTAGTATCCGCTGAGGCCAAGCCGCAGTCCCGGCACGGTGTAGTTGTCGATGCGCGCCAGCAGTCCGAACTTGTTGGCGACCTCGAACTCCCACGGGCTTTGCGCGCCCTTGCCTATCCAGTAGGTGCGGTCGAACATCATGGCGTCGAGACCTCCGGTGAACTGAACCTCATAACGGAAGTCGCCCGAGCGTCCCCAGAACGACAGTCCCGTCTGATGCCACGTGCTGGGAATTATCGTACGCTCGCCTTCGGGACGGTAAACGGTGAAGAAGTTGAGCGGCTCGTGGTGGGCGTTGGTCAGTCCGAAGGGCAGCACTATATGCCCGAAGCGGATGTTGGCCCATGGCGCAAACGACTTCTGCACCCAGAACTGTTCCAGCTCTACCTCGCCGCCCTTCTCGGTCTCGGCTTCCCATTCGCCGCCTTCCTCGGCCTCCTTCTCTATCGCGCCGCCGCTGCCGCCGTGCTCAAACTCTATTTCCATACCCATCGACCAGCCCTTGCCGAAGTCATATCCTACGTAAAGCACGGCGTGGGGTATGTCGAAACGGCCGTGAGAAGGGTCGTTCTTATAATACGAAGGGTTGGAATAGCGGAACGGGTTGTCGCTGTAGAAGTTGCGTGAATAGGCTATTTCGCCGTATCCGCCTATGCTCAGGCGGTTGCCCTTGGCGTGCTGGTAAACGCTGTCGGAAGCCGACACTTGCGCCACGGCGGTGCATGGCGCAAGACAGCATGCCGCAACGGCAAAGGCAGATAAAATTGTCTTGATTGTTCTCATTTTGCAAATTTTGATGTTTATTGTTACTTTTTCCGTTGCAAAAGTACAACAACGGCAAAATGTTAGCAATACCTAAAAATAGGTAAAAATTATCCACCGCCATCACACCGGCCGATAACCAGTTATGGGGATACGCCACACGCCGAAAAAAGAACGACTTGTCCCGACGACGAAACAGGTTGGCCTGTTTTTCTGGTTGCGGCCGTCAAAAGGCTTTTAGGCCACCGGAAGATACCGAGAAATGGGTATCCTGCTGACATACCGAAATGTCGGTATAAGGCGGCATGGCCGAGGCCACGGGAGAGGTAATGTAAGATTATCGGAAATAACACCAGCCGACTAACAACAACTGATAAACGGACTTAATATGAAAGATGCTCTTTCGGGCGATAAAAGACGGTCTTTTACAATGCAAAAGGTGCCCTTTCAGAACGCGAAAGAGCACCTTTCATAAATATGCAGTTTAATTACAAAATGACATTAGGGTATAGACAACACTTATAAAAGTATAAGCACACGCAGAAAGAGCGAATATCAGGATATTATAAATGTATATTTTTACAGTATGACTATTATAAACAGTGTTGTAAATACAATATATTTCGCATTTGCATATCAATCTGGAAGTAACATTCAATAATCATTACAAAAAATGCAAAATATATGACCGATAACAGTGATAAGCAGATAAGGTTTGGGCATCTAAGGTTACACATTGAAACATAAATACTGAAGCACATTACGCAGAGCTTATATTACAGTCCTGAATACAGACAGCTCAAAGGCTGTCTTGGTTGTCATATCGAGCGACACGACACTGCCGACGATGCGCATTGTGATATATAAAAAGTCGCAAAATGTACAAAAAGACAGTCGGGAGCCGCATATAAGGTCCTGATTTACAATCTGAAACAGAATAACCATATTTTGCTCGCATCAGAAAAGATATTGCAAATTAACATGTCAAAGTATAAACAAAAGGCATTTAAAAAGACATTTATTAAAAGTAATGGCATATCACTACTGTCCAATAAAAGTTGGCTAATCGGTCTTTG
>ULVF01066243.1_pt1 | contig 14963 bp, 17 predicted proteins | sample 1959201 | NCBI WGS metagenome assembly ULVF01 (sample SAMEA4835779, study PRJEB28245) | human gut metagenome | biome: gut microbiome; material: fecal sample | place: Denmark | collected 2008 | reverse complement strand
ATCATATTATCCACACGACAATATACTAAAATTAGATGAATTCAAAAAAAGATACAAAAAAAGAATTATAAATTTTCAAAATACATTGAATTCTAACAAGAAAATATATTTTGTATATTCAAATTTTGATAAAAAATTATTAAAACAAGATATACTTGAACTTTTTAATGTGCTACAAACAAAAACAAATAATTTTAAATTAATTATAATTTCTAATTATCAACTTGAAAATATCAATAATGAAAATATTATACAAATTACAGAAAATTTTAAAATCCAGCACAATAATTGGGTTGAACTTATGATTAATGAATATAAAAATCAAAACAATAATTACACAAAATTTGCAGAAAACATCTATAAAAAGATAATCAACTACTTAACTTGCTAAACAGTTATTTTTGTCATAAAATTTTCTCATAGACACTTTCAGTCTGACATTTCAGACAAAGTCACATCATAACTAAGGAGAAAGTATGAACGAGCTTCTAAAAAAATCAGCTACAGAGCAATCAAAAGCTCTTAAAAATAAAGAAATTTCTGCTGTAGAATTGGCAAATGCAGCTTTTGAAAGAATCAATAACCTTGATGAAAAACTTGGTGCTTTCAATTCTTTAACAAAAGAAATTGCACTTGATACAGCTAAAAAAGTTGACGAAAAAATTGCAAAAGGAGAAGAATTACCACTTCTTGCAGGTGTTCCTCTTGCCCTAAAAGATAATATGAATTTGAAAGGTTCAAAAACAACAGCTTCTTCAAAAATTTTGGAAAACTTTGTATCACCTTTCAACGCTACAGTTACAGAAAAATTATTAACAAACTTAGTACCAATCGTTGGTAAAGCTAACTTAGATGAATTTGCGATGGGTTCTTCAAATGAAAACTCAGCATTCAAAAAAGTTCATAACCCTTGGAATTTGAATAAAGTTCCAGGCGGATCATCAGGCGGATCAGCTGCATCCGTTGCATCTTGTGAAGCAACTTTAGCACTAGGTTCAGATACAGGCGGATCAATCAGATTACCGGCATCTTTCTGCGGTATCGTAGGGATGAAACCGACATATGGACGTGTTTCAAGATACGGTCTAATCGCATTTGCATCTTCTTTAGACCAAATCGGACCTTTTGCCAGAACTGTTGAAGACGCTGCAAACTTGCTTGAAGTTATTTCAGGTCATGACCCTAAAGATTCTACATCTTTGAACTTACCTGTAGAACATTATGCAGCTAACTTAAACAACGACATCAAAGGTTTGAAAGTCGGTGTAATAAAAGAACTTATGACAGAAGGCTTGTCAGAAGATGTCGCAAAAGCTATGGAAAAAGCTATTGATGATTACAAAAAACTAGGCTGTGAAATTGTTGAAATTTCATTACCTAAACTAAAATATTCAATAGGTATTTATTACATCTTGGCAACAGCCGAATGTTCTTCAAACTTAGCACGTTTTGACGGCGTAAAATACGGTTACAGAACTCCTGATGCTAAAAACTTATTAGAAATGTATACAAAAACTCGTGCAGAAGGTTTCGGTCCGGAAGTTAAACGTCGTATAATGCTTGGAACTTACGCACTATCTTCAGGTTACTACGATGCATACTACAAAAAAGCTCAACAAATGAGAGCACTAGTTACTCAAGATTTTGAAGAAGCATTCAAGAAAGTTGATATTTTAATATCTCCAACTTGTCCAAACACAGCATTTGATTTAGGTGCTAAAGCATCAGATCCGTTGGCAATGTATTTGACAGATATTGCAACAATTTCTGCAAACTTGGCAGGTATTCCTGGATTAAGCGTTCCTGCAGGATTTGATCGTGACGGTATGCCAATCGGTCTGCAAATCTTAGCTCCACAATTACAAGAAAGCAGATTGTTCAATGCTGCTCACAAATTTGAAAGAGCTAATGATTACTATTTAAAATTAGCTAATATATAATTCTAGCAAAATAAAATACAAAAAAAGACGGTTCTTTTAAGGGGATCGTCTTTTTTTATGTAAAATTCAAATTAAATCTTTTAAATCAGAAATAAACTTCTCTGTATAAACAGATAATTTTGAATTTTCTTCTACAATAGTATTCAAAATAAGAGCAAGTTTAAAAACTAAATCTTCATCTTCATCATCATAATCACAATATTTAAAAGCAATTTCTATCCAATTTCTTTCTTGATTAATCATATCAGAAATATTATTTATTCTATTTAAAATCTCTAATTGTTTCTCGTTGTATTTATTCATATTTTTCCTGTTTTTCATAGAAATTTCTATTTAATAATAGAAATATAGTATCAAATTCATAGACTTTTGTCAAATTTTGTAGAAAAAGATAAACTAATAATATGAGTATAAGAGAAGATATTAAAATGCTACTTGCGCAAAAAGCAATTACAATGACTAAACTTGCAGAATTATTAACTGAAAAGGGAAAGAAAACTTCTGTAAAAAGTCTATCTAATAAACTTGCAAAGAAGACTATAAAATTTGAAGAAGTCAGAGAAATATTGGATATAATAGGATTTAAAATTGAATATAAAGAAAAATAATATAAATTAAAAACATTTACTAATAACAAAAACGACCTCTCATAAAAGAGGTCGTTTTTAAAAGATTATGACTTTTAATCATTATTCTTTAGTATATTCAGCATCTATTACATCATCGTCGCCGCCATCTTTTTTATTTTCATTTGAAGATGCGTTTTCAGAATTTGCAGTAGATTGTTCTTCTTTTTGAACTGCTTCATAAGCTTTTTGAGAAATACTAAACATAGTTTGTTGTAATTCTTCTGACAATTTTTTCAATTCATCAGTAGGTTTGTTTTCATCTAAAGCTTTTTGAAGAGCTGCTTTTTGTTCATCTAATTTAGCTTTGTCAGCTGAATCAATTTTGCCTTCGAAATCTTTTACAATTCTGTCAGCAGAACCGATTAAACTTGTAGCATTGTTTTTAATTTCAGCTTCTTCTTTTTTCTTCTTATCTTCAGCAGCGTTAGCTTCAGCTTCTTTAACCATTTTATCAATATCAGCTTCTGAAAGGTTAGAAGAATTTGTAATTGTAATTTTTTGTTCTTTATTTGTAGCTTTATCTTTAGCTGAAACGTTTACAATACCGTTAGCATCAATATCGAATGTAACTTCGATTTGAGGCAATCCTCTCATTGCTGGTGGGATACCGTCAAGTCTGAACATACCTAAAGATTTGTTATCTTTAGCCATTGGTCTTTCACCTTGCAATACGTGGATATCTACAGCTGTTTGGTTGTTTTCAGCAGTTGAGAATACTTGAGATTTAGAAACAGGGATTGTAGTGTTTCTTGGAACTAGAGGAGTCATAACTCCACCTAAAGTTTCAATACCAAGTGTCAACGGAGTTACATCCAAAAGTACGATATCTTTAACTTCACCTGCTAATACACCTGCTTGAATTGCAGCACCAACTGCAACAACTTCATCAGGGTTTACAGATTGGTTAGGTTCTTTACCTGTATATTCTTTTACTAATTGTTGAACTGCAGGGATACGAGTTGAACCACCTACAAGAACTACTTCATTAATATCATTTTTTGTAATTCCTGCATCTTTCAATGCGTTTTCAACCGGAGTTTTACATCTATTCAACAAGTCACGGCATAAATCTTCAAATTTAGCTCTTGTTAAATTTAAGTCTAAGTGTTTTGGACCGTTAGCATCAGCTGTGATAAAAGGTAAGCTGATATTTGTTTCCATAACTGATGACAATTCACATTTAGCTTTTTCTGCAGCTTCTTTAACACGTTGCATAGCTTGTTTGTCACCACGAAGATCAATACCTTCTTGTTTCTTGAATTCATCACAAATCCAATCCATAACTTTTTGGTCAAAGTCATCGCCACCTAAGTGAGTATCACCTGATGTTGAAAGAACTTCATGAACACCATCACCGATTTCAAGGATTGATACATCGAATGTACCACCACCTAAGTCGAATACTAAAACTTTTTCTGATTTTTCTTTTTCAAGACCGTAAGCCAAAGCAGCAGCTGTAGGTTCGTTTACGATACGTAGAACATCCAAACCTGCAATTCTGCCTGCATCTTTAGTAGCTTGTCTTTGAGCATCGTTAAAGTAAGCAGGAACTGTTATTACTGCTGATGTAACTTTTTCTCCCAAGTAATTAGAAGCATCATCAGCCAATTTTCTCAAAATCATAGCTGAAATTTCTTGAGGAGTATAGTCTTTACCATCAATATTTACTTTGTAATCTTCGCCCATGTGTCTTTTGATAGAAGCGATAGTTTTATCAGGGTTCAAAATAGCTTGACGTTTTGCTAACTGACCTACTAATTTTTCTCCTGTTTTAGAAAAACCAACAATTGAAGGAGTTGTACGAGAACCTTCTGCGTTGGCAATAACTGTAGGTTTACCACCTTCCATGACTGCTACAACAGAGTTTGTTGTACCCAAGTCAATACCAATTGTCTTTGCCATAATTAATTATCTCCTTTACTAATAATTACATCCTTTTAATTATATTTATGTTATAACATCGTTTTTTATAATTCCTTAAAAAATAAACAAAAAATTAATATTTCTAACATACAAAAAGGCGGGTGACCGGCCCGCCTTTCATCCAGCTATTCCAAAACATCCCCGCCGGGTTCTGCACTAGGCAAACAAACCCCAAATTGACAATTAGAATTGTAATCATTTGTAGGAGTCTGGACAGGATTAGCAGGTTCTGTATTAATTAAAGCATCACGATAAGGAACTACATATTTCGGTTGAAATGCATCAGCTCTTTGTAAATCATTCAAATTATTAGGGATATATTTTTGCTGTAATGGTTTTGAATCCCAATTTGATGTCGCTGTGCAAGCCCTGCCTGTTATACTGCATACTGCAAATACAGGTAATGAGATTCCAACTAGTGCTATTAATAGTATATATTTTTTCATATTTTCCAGCCTTTCAAAATATTCTACATCTTTAGCTTAGACGATAATGTGATATTTTTCATTGCCGGAAAGTAGCAAAAAATATTTTGGTATAATTGAACAAAATAATAGGAAATTTTTAAAGGCGTAATAACCCTTTTGATTTTTTTGCCGTTTTTTCTAAAACCTCACTAAAAGGTATAATAGGTTCCATCTTATAACCGCAATCATCAGACAAAGCTCCTCCCATAGAAAATAATTCCTCTTGAGGATACCTTCTGCATATCCCAGGGCGAGTTTTGTGTATTTTACATTTATGAGTTTCAGGATCAAGATTTTGACATTCAAAAATTAGTCCTATATCATCTTTTCCGATAACTTTTAAATACGAGTAAAACCGATGCAAATATTGAAGTTTTTCAAACTCTTTTTCATCTTGCACAACATGCTTATAATGCTTTACATAAATTTGAGTGCAACATTTTCCGCATGCCTTGCATTTCCCTGTCCTATAATATTTCCTTTTGAGGACTTTTGATAAAAAGAATTTTTTTAACTTTTCGAACATACAAACATCATAACATAAAGTTTTGTAAACTTTTAATTAACTAATGGCAAATCTTAATCTTCAGGAGAATTATAAAAAATGTAAAAGCCGAAAACATTATAATAACTATAACATAACCAAAATAACCAACCTTGACCTCTAAAATAAAAGAGGTCTTTTTCTTATGTATAAATATTTTTCAGAAAAAAATGATAATAATTCCTACTTTACAAATTTAAAATTATAGTGTATGATAAAACATGTAAAAAGAGGCTAAATTTTTTATATTAAGAAAGGTGGTAAAAATGGCTAAATTTGTATGTACAGTATGTGGTTGGTCAACAGAAGCAGACAAAGCTCCTGAAAGATGCCCATTATGCGGAGCAACTACATTCAAAGAAATAAATACAGCAGAAGGTAAAGTATACGCTTGCGAACACAAAGTAGGCGACGGAAAAGTTGAAGATAAAGAAGTAATGGAAGGGTTAAGAGCTCACTTCAACGGTGAATGCACAGAAGTTGGTATGTACCTCGCAATGTCAAGAGTTGCTGAAAGAGAAGGATACCCTGAAGTTGCAGAAGCTTACAAAAGATATGCTTTTGAAGAAGCTGAACACGCTGCAAAATTCGCTGAATTATTAGGCGAAGTAGTTACAGATTCTACAAAGAAAAACCTTGAAATGAGAGCTGAAGCTGAACAAGGTGCTTGCGAAGGCAAACTTGCTATTGCTGCTCGTGCTAAACAATTAGGTTACGACGCTATCCATGACACAGTTCATGAAATGGCTAAAGATGAAGCTCGTCATGGAAGAGCTTTTGACGGTCTTTTGAAAAGATATTTTTCATAATCAATTGATGTCATAATCTTAAAAAGAGGTGATTATAAATCACCTCTTTTTTTTAATTTTCTTTTTGCTTATCTAATTTTTTAACAATAAGCACTTTATCTTTTACCTCAATATCAACATCGTGTAATACCGGATTAATTCCCATCTCCTCAAGATAAAGTTTCGGGATTATTACACCGTAACTACCACCGATTGGTCTTAAAGATTTTCTTACCATAAATTCTCCTGTTATAACATTATTATAATTTTATGGTAACATAATTAGTTGACAAATTATTACTATTTTATTACCATAAAATAGTAATATGCAAACAGAGAAAAAATACTTTGAAAAATTAAATATTATATCCGAGCATGCAACAAAACTAAGCAGTTATCTGCAGGTACTGAAAGTTTATGCAGAATGTGAAATGAGCGAAAATAGTCAAATTGGCAATATATACGAAATCCTTGAACTTTCGCTCAAGGAAATCGATAAAATCACGGAATATTGCTAATAAATTTATCTTCTGTCTAATTCAATATTGTTTTCATAAAGAAGTTGTTTTCTTTTCAGCTTATACAAATCATTTTTTTGTTCTTCTGATTTTTTTAATTCAGCATAACAAGTCGCTTTTGATGCATCTTCTGTCAAAGCATTACAGCTTTTCAAATAACTTTCAAAACTTGCTCTGCGTTCAGCCCAATAATTCTTTTTTAAACGTTCTGATTTGACGAATGTAAATAAATTAAAAATATCATTACGATTTGTGTATACAGCATTTTCATAACCTGTTTCACAAAAATCAGACCATTTCGGAGGCAAAACAAGAGGTTTTACATCCTCTGCAACTGACTGAACAGAGGGCTTAATATCTTCAGCAGGCAAAGGAGCTGTGTTATCCAAAGCTTCCACATCATCTTCTGATTTAACAGGAACTGCTGTAAAAATAATAAGTAATCCTAAAATTAACAATAATTTTTGTTTCATGATATCTCCAAATTAGGCGTTTATAAATTCTTTTACTTCTTTACGTTTAACTTTTCTTGTTGTAGTCCTCGGCAGAGGATCTTTTCTTACTATTATATTAATCGGACGTTTGTACGCTGTCAACTGCAAAGATAATTTTTTAACTTCACTTTTAACGAGTTTGTCAACTATATCCCATTCATATTTTTCACAAATATCAGAAGCAGGTACAATTACAGCTGTAATTTCTTCTGTACCATCCTTTACCCCAAAAGTTCTTGAAGTTCCCAGTACACACACCTCAGAGAAATAGGAACTTTTTTCCAACACTGCTTCAACTTCCTCAGGAAATACTTTTTTACCTCCTGATAATACAATCATATTTTTAATTCTTCCTGTAATATAAATATGTCCGTCTTTACTTATTTTTGCAATATCACCTGTATGCAACCAGCCATTTTCGTCTATAACTTCTGATGTCATTTCAGGCTGATTATGATACCCCTTCATAACAGATGGCCCTTTTAGCATCAATTCATTTGTTTCTTCATCAATTTTTGCTTCCAAACTTTTCAAAGGTCTGCCAACAGACGCGATATCTCCGCGCTTATCAACATTTACAGATACAACTGGGCTTGCTTCAGATAAGCCATAGCCTTGATAAACTTTTATCCCAATCCTTTCAAAAAATTCTCCTACAGAAATATCTAACGGTGCACCACCTGATATACAACCTGAAAAATGACCGCCAAATTTGTCATGAATTTTCTTAAACATCAATTTTTTTAATCTGTAAGACGGTACAAATTTCGCAAGTTTAAATAACAATTCAAAACCAATTTTTACATATTTCGGAGCATTATTTAATTCTGATTCTATTCCCATTTTCAAAAGTTTCAAAAATGCAGGAACTACAATCATGAACTCAACCTGCTTTTCTCGCATAATACTTAAAACATCTTTAGGTTTTAGACTTGGAGTGTAATAGACCGAAAACCCGAAATTTAAAAAGGTTGAAAAACCAACAGTCATTTCAAAAAGATGATTCATAGGTAAAATTGATAAAATATTTACATGTTCATAAGGCAAAATTTTATCAAGTGCATATTTTAAATCATCTAACTGTGCCAACATATTTTCAAAAGTAATTTCAACACCTTTTGGAGCACCTGTAGTACCTGATGTATAAATTATAAATGCCGTCGATTTAGAGCTTCTAAAACTCCATTTGTAATCATAATTATCCGCTAATTGATAAATACTTTTAGTATCAATATTATAAGATGGCTCATCAACTAAAAGAATCTCTTTCAGTGATGGAATTTCTTCTTTCAAAAATTTTGCCATCTCTAAATTAGCCTTAGAAACAAGAATTACACTTGGCTCACAATCAGACAAAATGGACTTTAACTCATATTTTGTTAATTTAACATCTAAAGGCACTGTGATCATTCCGGAAATTACCGATGCAAAAACACAAGCGCCATATTCAGGCTTAGATTCTGATAATATCGCCAATCTGTCACCTTTTTTTACTTTTAACTCAGTCATCAGGTAATAAGCCAATTTCCTGGATAAAAGTCCTACACCTCGATAAGTAAATTCCTTCCAACCATATTGAGTTTTCATCCCTAATGCCACTTTTTCTGCGTACTTTTCCGTACGTTCATGAAGCAGCATCAACACATTTTTTCTGCTTAATCCCATATAATAAACACCTTTCAACCATATATTTTCAACATAATATTTTATATGTCAAAAGTCAAGTATATTAAGTATTTTTGTATTATAATTTTAATAGTAAAAGTATAAATAGCAGGAATTAAAAAATGAAAAAAGTCTATATAGAAACAATGGGATGTCAAATGAACAAATCAGATACCGAAAGAATGCTCGGTATTCTATCTCATTTTGACTATGAAGAAACAAAAAATCCGCAAGACGCTGATTTGGTAATGGTCAATACATGTTCAATCAGACAATTGAGTGAAGATAAAGCATTCAGCCAATTAGGTGTATGGGGAAAATGGAAACAAGACAGACCTGATTTAAAAATAGGCATCTGCGGTTGTGTTGCACAACAAAAGGGAAGAAAAATTTTTTCAAGAGCACCATATGTTGATTTTGTACTTGGCACTCATCAAATTTATTCATTACCAGATATAATAAAAAGAATTAATGAAGGAGAAAAAGTTTGTGCGTGTGAAGAAACAAACATGCCCACAATCAATGAAGAAGGCTTCCCAATCAATCGTGTAAAATCAACAAATGCGTGGATTAACATAACTGAAGGCTGTAATAATTTCTGCACATACTGTATTGTACCTTACACAAGAGGAAGAGAGCGCTCAAGACTGCCTGAAACTATTATAAAAGAAGTAAAAGACGCTCTTAATGCAGGTTTTAAAGAAATTACATTATTAGGTCAAAACGTTGACAGCTACGGCAAAGATTTTCCGACAAAACAAAAAGAAAGAGAAGATCTTGCAAATTACAGACTTGCAAACCTTTTAAGAGATTTGAATAAAATAGAAGGGAAATTCAGAATCCGTTTTGTAACATCTTATCCAACAGATATTACAGATGAACTTATTAAAACAGCGGTAGAACTAGACAAAGTATGCGAATACTTCCATATCCCGATGCAATCAGGAAGTACTCCTGTACTGAAAGCAATGAACAGAAGATATGATAGAGAAACTTATGCAAAAATCGTTGAAAAAGTTCGCAAAATGGTGCCTGATGTTACAATAACAAGTGACTTCATCGCAGGTTTCCCTGGAGAAACAGAAGAACAATTTGAGGATACACTAACTGCAATTGATGAATTTGAACTTGATTACTGCAACGTAGCAGCATACTCCCCAAGAGAAAAAACAGTTGCAGCAAAATGGACAGATAAATTTATACCTGAAGATGTGAAAGATGAAAGATTTCAACGTTTAAACAAAAAAATTCAAGAGAACTGTCTTAAATCAAACCTTAAATATGTGGGCAGAGAAATGGAAGTCTTAGTTGAAAGTTTTTATGAACACAAAGGCAAAAAAATAAACACAGGGAAAACAAGAAACTTCAAAACTGTCCATATTCCTTGTGATAAAGATTTGACAGGAGAATTTGTAAACGTAAAAATTACAGGCGCAAAAACCTGGTATCTTCAAGGCGAATTAATTTAAGAACATTAAGAACATAAGATGTTATAAAATCCTTATAAAATAGAAGTTTCTACGTGCGTAGCACAAAAAAAATGGCTGAATTATAAAAATTCAGCCTATATTTTTTTGGTGAAAAAATATAAAATTTATGCATCAAAGTCAGTTTTCATGACATTGTGTGCAAAACCTGTTAAGAAACCGACACCTGCACCTGCAACTAAAAACGGGATTGCCGGTCTTTTAATTTTGAGCATTACATGGTATGCAGTCATAAAACGTCTTGTCAAATTTTTAGATGTTTCATTAACTGTTCTAATAATACCTCTAAATTCTTTGCCTGCTAATGATTCCTCACCACCTAAAGCTTTAACTTTTTTAGCAATACTCTTGCTTGCAAAAGCATCTTTATCATTAGAATCTATCATTTTGATAAATACATCTTGCGCTTTTGATTTTGTACCATTAGCTCTAAAATCATCAGCCTTTGCCCTGTTTGTAACTTTACGGCAATAATTCAGCATTGAACGACGACTAATATTATCTTCTTGTTTTTGTATCGGATACAAATATTTTAAAGCATATCCGCCTGCCATTCCTACTGCTGTTGATTTAACAATTGTATTCAATTTTGAATTATCATGTTGTCCTACTGCACTTACTGTCATAGCTAATAAACCTTTACTTAACTAATACACGTAACTAGTATTCCTCCCTCAGTTGAATTTATTAATTCAACTTTCAGAATACATATATGGCAGATTTACACTTAAATATTTTGAACTCTTATCCCGTGAAAACGACATCGCTCAAAACTGAGTAATTAAATCCATGAGGGATGATAACACATAATTATTTTTTTGTCAAGGCTTTGATAAAGTTAAGTAACAACATTACAATAACTATGGCTATAATATACATAAAATAATGTTTTATAGTTGCAGATCCCATAAACAATGACGCCAAAGCCCCAGCTATAATAGCAACTGATGTCAAAATCATCACAGTTTTCTTTTGAGAAAAACCTGCATGCAACAATTTATGATGAATATGTTCAGCATCAGCTACAAAGGGAGACTTTCCTTTTGCAATTCTTCTTAAAGATGAAAATGTAATATCCATAATAGGGACAGCTAACACTAAGAACGGCAACAATATCGCAAGAGTTGCTGCTTTCATTACTCCAGTAATTGATATTGTCGCAAGTAAAAATCCTGAAAATAATGCTCCGCTATCTCCCATAAAGATTTTTGCAGGGTTAAAGTTATAAGTTAAAAATGCTAACATTGAACCTGCTAATATAAATCCTATCAATGCACTAATAGGATTTGGAGGAGTCATAGCAACTGCAATAATAGCTAAAGTGACAGCATTCACAGTAACCACAGAACCTGCAAGACCGTCTACTCCGTCAATAAAATTCAAAGCATTAGAAATTCCGACTATCCATAACAAAGTTATCGGATAAGAAAATATTCCCAAATGCCCGATAAACGGAACATTATTAATTTGCACACCAAGCAAATAAACTAATGTAGCTATAGAAATTTGTAAAAATAATTTGAATTTTGCATCAAGATTATAAATATCATCGACAAGTCCTAATAAAAACATCAAGGAACCGCCGAGCAATATACCTGAAAGTAAATTTCCTGAAGGATAATAACTCATGAACACAAGACATAAAAATGTCAACATTGTGCTTGCCCAAATTGCCACCCCGCCTATACGCGATATTGGTTTTGTGTGAATTTTTCTTTCGTTTGGAACATCCACAAGTCCTTCTTTTTTAGAAAAACTTATTACTAATGGCACCAAACATACTCCAATTAAATAAGCTATTACTGTTCCGATTATATGTGCATGTGTTAATTTGATTAACATAAATTATCCCTTTTAATTATTATATATCGGGTATTTCTTACAAAGTTTTAAAGAACGTTCTCTTAAATTTTGCAAGCCCAATTCATTATCTGATGAAAATATTGCAGATGCAATAATTTTTGCAACTTCTGTCATATCTTCTTCTTTAAACCCTCTTGTGGTTACTGCAGGAACACCTAATCTTATCCCGCTTGTAACAAAAGGACTTTGAGGATCATTAGGTACTGTATTTTTATTAGCTGTAATTCCAACTCGTTCTAAGACATTTGCCATGTCTTTTCCTGTTTTACCTGTCTTTCTCAAATCCAAAGTCATCAAATGATTTTCAGTCATTCCGCCTACAATATCCATGCCTTCATCCATAAGACCTTGTGCTAAAGCTTTAGCATTTTTTAATATCTGTTCAGCATAAGTCTTAAATTCAGGTTTGGAAGCTTCCAATAAAGCAACTGCTTTCCCTGCAATAATATGTTCCAAAGGTCCGCCCTGCAATCCTGGGAATACAGCTTTATCAATAATTTGAGCGAATTCTTCATCACACATAGTAATCCCGCCTCTTGGACCTCTCAAAGATTTATGGGTAGTTGTAGTTACAAATTGAGCATAACCCGCAGGTGACGGATGAAGCCCTGCTGCGACCAAACCTGCGATATGAGCAATATCTGCAAGTAAATATGCGCCAACTTCATCTGCAATTTCTCTAAACTTTTTGAAATCAATAATTTTTGAATAATTACTTGCACCACAAATAATTAATTTAGGCTTATGTTCATGAGCCATTTTACGAACATTGTCATAATCAATATTACCGTTCTCATCAACTCCGTAGCTTTTTACATCAAAGTACAAACCTGAAAAATTAACAGGAGATCCATGCGATAAGTGACCACCGTTTGACAAATCCATGCCTAATACTTTATCACCGGGTTTTAACACTGCCATAAACACAGCCATATTTGCTTGTGCACCACTGTGAGGCTGAACATTTGCATGATCCATATGGAAAAGTTCACATGCTCTTTTTTGAGCTGTTTCTTCGATAACGTCAACATTATCACAACCGTTATAAAAACGTTTATGAGGTTTGCCCTCTGCATATTTATTTGTCAAAACACTTCCGCAAGCCTCCATTACAGCTTCGGATGTAATATTTTCACTTGCAATTAACTCAATAGTGTTCTGTTGTCTTTCAAATTCTTTTTCAATTTGTTCTGCAACTAATGGATCAACTTTTTTTATATGTTCTAAATTCATGTTTTTTACCCTCCCCAGCATGCTTTGATGAAGCTTTTAATAACGATAATACTCTATTTATCTCACTTTCACCTTACACATTACCCTAAGACTATAATGCAATTATATGTGAAAATTAAAAAACTTACAACTTATTAAGCATATTTCTGACATAATTAAAATATTCGTTATTATTATATTTTTCTATTGTTTTATTCAACTCTTCTTTTGTCACAAAATTCATCCTATAAGCGACCTCTTCAAGACAAGCTATCTTAATCCCCTGATTTTCTTCAACAGTTTGAACAAATTGACTAGCCTGCAAAAGAGAATGATGAGTTCCTGTATCAAGCCATGCAAAACCGCGGCCCAACAATTCAACATTCAAGTTTCCGTTTTCAAGATAGATTTTATTCAAATCGGTAATTTCTAATTCTCCACGAGCAGATGGAGATAAAGTTTTTGCATACTCTACAACTTTGTTATCATAGAAATAAAGCCCCGTCACAGCATAATTAGACTTTGGAGTTTGCGGTTTTTCCTCAATAGATAAAACACGCAATTTTGCTTCCCTTGTCAAAGGTAGGTGCCCAGAATCTGCGGTTGTTGGATTTTCAAATTCAACAACTCCGAATCTTTGAGGATCCTTCACCGGATAACCAAACACTGTTGCTCCGCCATTATTTGTAACCTCAGATACAACTCGCTTTAATTTTCCTGAAAATCCTCCGCCATAAAAGATATTATCACCCAAAATTAAAGCAACACAATCATCACCAATAAATTCTTCCCCGAGAATAAAAGCTTGAGCAAGTCCATCAGGTGAGGGCTGTTCTTTGTATGAAAATTTGACTCCGAATTGACTGCCGTCACCTAAAAGTCTTTTAAAATTAGGTAAATCAACAGGGGTTGAAATAATCAGAATATCTTTAATACCTGCAAGCATTAAAACCGAAATCGGATGATAAATCATCGGTTTGTCATAAATCGGCAATAACTGTTTTGATACAGCAATTGTACTCGGATGTAATCTTGTGCCTGCACCGCCTGCTAATACAATACCTTTCATAAATACCTCGTTTTTTACGTATTCTACTTGAAATTCAAAAGATTTTCAATATCAGTCTTTAAATACTCAGCTAATTCCAAAACTTTTGCCAAAGACATGTTAGCTTTGCCATTTTCAACATTAGACAAATAATTCACAGAAACATTCATAATTTCAGCAAGTTGCTCTCTTGTTAAATCTTTCTTTATTCTTTCAATTTTAACGTTTTTACCAAATCTTTTTAATAATTCTGCTTTGTTCATAATTTATAAGTATATATTTATTGACTTATAAGTTAAATCATGTTATAAGTTGAATACTAATACTTATAAATTACAAAAAACTATGAATATCGAACAAGAAATAATTAAATAATCAATTATTA
>ULVF01054399.1_pt1 | contig 14980 bp, 19 predicted proteins | sample 1959201 | NCBI WGS metagenome assembly ULVF01 (sample SAMEA4835779, study PRJEB28245) | human gut metagenome | biome: gut microbiome; material: fecal sample | place: Denmark | collected 2008 | reverse complement strand
TATATATAGTGTTTTCTCTTTGTTCTTTTTCCCTATAGTTTTATGGTATCAATTTTTTGTGTCCGGCTTCCGGCAGCTTTTTGTATTTGGTATCAAAAAGGCGTTCTTCAGAACATATCGAGCATGATAATTCGGTATCATTTCATCATGCTACGTTTGCCCATCAGTGCCGGAACTCTGAAAAGTACGGTATCAATTTCTTTTCAGACTATAAAACAAAGACCGAGAGTTTTATCTCCCGGTCTTTGTTAATAGAAATCTCTTTTTTTAATATTCATCATTTGTGATAAATATTTCTACTCTCCTATTTTTAGCACGCCCAGCTTCACTTGTATTGTCTGCAATGGGTTCGCTATATCCTTTCCCGTCTTCTGTTATGTTGTTTGTTTCTATGCCAGCGGTTCTAAGGTAATTCCCTACTGCTGCTGCTCTATTTTTAGAAAGTATGATATTGTATTGTTTTTCTCCTATATTGTCTGTATGCCCAATTATTTTAATCTTAGTATTGGGTATTTCAGTAATGATATTACATAGGTTAGAAAGCATTTTTTGAGCTTCTTCATTTAATTCATATGAATCAAATTTGAATAAGATTTCACTTTGAGCTGTTGCTTTAAACTGTTCTTTCCCATTTTTATCCTTATAGCTGGAGATTGATAAGCCATCAATAGCTTTTAGTTTATTTCTTCTAGCTTCTATCTTTTCTTGGATAGCTTTATCTCTTTCTTCCTTAACTAATTTTGCACTTTCACCAACTATTGAAGCGGTTGAATAGTTGCTATTATTTTCTATCATGTCTTTTTCTTTGTCGCTTAGTTCAGCGTTACTGAAAGTTATCATATGCGTTGAAGTACATGCGGTAAAAAATGTAATAACGAAGGCTGCTAGTATAATTATTTTCTTTTTCATGATTATCTTATTGCTATAATAGGTCTGATTTTAAATGAATTTCTTTTGCTTGTACTGGTTGCTCTTCCTTTTGTTAATGAAGAAATTAGTGCAAACACTTTAGGAGTATCTTTTCCTGCTCCATCTTCTGTAGAACTCCAGTACCAACCATCAAAGTGCGTTCCTCCAATGATTGAGAAAGAAGAATATACCTTTTCAAGATTATTAGAGATTGCTTTGTTTTGTGCGATAGAGCCAATAAACCAACCTGTAACACCTTTTGGCGCATATTCTATAGCTTTTTGAGCTGCTGGATAAGCTAAGCTATCCTTTATAGCAAAGTTCATTATTGCGGCAGTATTAGCTGCTCCATCAAAGCTGTTTTCATCTTCCGAAACATTAGCTATATCCTCGTCTGTGTCTATTAAAGGATTTTCTTCTAAATCTTCTAATGAAACGGCATAAGCGGTTTCTTTTATATTTGGATTATTCCCATCATTACACCAAAATACAACTCCAATGGCTTCTTTTTCACTGGGTGAAAAAAGCGAGGGATGCACTATACTTCCATCACTACATAAGATACTACCCGGCTGTAATGATGTGTCTATAATATCTTCGTGTTTTGTACATGATGATATTACCCCTATAATGGATAATAGAATTATATATATTTTTTTCATACTTATTTATTTATTTATTGGAAATTTGACACCTACTAATAATCCATTTCGGAAATGGTCACGTGTCCAAAATACAAAATCATTTTTTTGCATTACAAAGACTTGCATTCCATTTCTAAATGAATAGCTATATTCTAAACCTATATCAATGGAAGCCTGAAACCCTTTTCTGTTAGCTCCTAAATCTGCTCCAAACCTCCATCTTAAATTACTGTTTTTGCCTCGTGAGATTGTAGGTTTATATGCTGCACCTATGCCGAATGTTTTATAGCTCCAGAAACTATCAGAGCATACCTTATTACATACCGGGCATTTATCATATGCTGTGGCTAAATCAATATATAGTTCATAAGCATTGTGATATTTACCTTCAAACTCCAGCCCTACAACTGCATTGACGGTATTTTTCCATTGCCAACCTCCTGAAATATTAAAAAACTTATCACCATCACCAGCCATTGACTTTAGGGAAATAAATGAAATCATAATAAGAAATATAATTTTCTTCATTGTGTTATTATTTAATATTGTTAGTTTCATTTTTTTCTGTGGATTCATACATGATTTTCGAAAAATCAAGACGCCCTTTGTTTATTAGAAATTTTATAGGAATGCCATCATCATAACTATCATATAAGGATTCTTCATCATTCTCTTTTTTTATATTCGATTCCAAGAACAAAAAACCATTTTTCTGTAATTGTTCCACTTGCCATATTACATTATCGAAATAGTGAAGTAGGATAAATTGGGATGTATTAGGGGAATATTTTCCTTCTGTGAACAAATAGAAGAATTCTTTAGTATATAGCCTTCCTAAATATGTGGTTAATTCATTTTTGATTCCAGTGAATTCCGAACCAACATTTAAGGTATGACACTCATTCAATCCTCTTATAAATATTTCAGTTTCCCTATCACGCTTTAGCATTTCTGACAAAATACTTATATCAGGATTACATACGGTTGCTATGATGTAAGCAAGATTACAATATTCTTTAGGATAGTGTTTGCAGTAATAGTATATGGTTGCTGCAAAAATATTTTCCGCTGTCATTTTGAAGTATAAATATTCATCCCATTTATAAGTTTCTCTATACTGCATTCCACTCTTCTCAATAGCAAGAAATATATCTTTGGATATTTCTATAGCTTTGGGAATACTATTTATTTTCTCTTTATCAATGGGGTTATCAAAATAGAAATCCTCGTTCCAGTTAATGGAACGTAATTTATAACCAAGACTTGGGGTTATAATTGGAGTTACTTCTTTTTTCTCATTGAGAATATTCATATGTTTTATTTTTAATTATTAAAACCAGAATTTATATATAGCAATTAAAATTAAAAAACCGAGAAGGAGAATCTGTATGAACAAAAGAACTTGCTTTATAATGTAAAGTTTTTCTCGGCTTTTGGCTTCTTCTTTTAATGTTTTTATTAGTTCTTCTGTAGATTTCTCAAGTAGGCTGCCTTTTTCCATAGCATTTTCTATGCGCTTCGTATAGACCTCTACCCGTTTCAGTTCTTGATATACCAGTTCTACCGCAATCTGCGGGTTTACTTTCGGCGTGGTGTCTTTTCTTTTCCGGGGGCTGTACTGTCCCTGCTTAACGGGTGAAGCTGCCGCCTCCAGGTGTGAGTTTGTTTCCATATTAATTCCTGTTTTTATTTATTCGGTAAAAGCATCTGCATGAAGAATGTCTGCATAATCAATTCTTAATGTTATAGTACGTCCTGAAATCTGTTTTTCAGATATTTCTATGGTAAGGACTTTTTCGTCTGGAAAAGTAAATTTTTCAAATACAAAAATATTCCGATAATTTTTCTTGAAAACAAGATTCTTATTAACTTGCATCAATGGAAGTATTTCTATAGATTGAAAATTAGTAGCCTTTGTTTGTTTTTTATCTTCGATTTTAAAGCGTATTTGGTCTATATCATATCGTATTTTTGTTTTATTAATCATAGAAATATCAATAAAGAAATACTTGTCTAATGTGTAGATATTGTTTAGCACAATTTTCATTAGGTTACTTGTGCTGGAAACATCATAGAATTTATTTTTTGAAATAAACATTCTATGTGCGTAATCATACATTTGTGCTTTGGTTAAATTCACTTCTGGATTCATATAGCTACGTAAATCAGCATAAGGGATATTAAAGCGAGTGTATGCTTTCGCTAAGTCGCTACTATATACTAACATATATTGTACAAAAAATCTTTCTGTAACAATGGTGATAACTCCACTGGCTCCTTCTTTTGTGGGCTTTATTCTAAGAGAGTTACCAGTAGGAATATCGCCAACAATATCATTGACCGATATATCAACGTATTTTATATCTTCCATTGCTATAAAATGCGTTGAAACATCTTTGTTGATGTATATAACCTTTAGTTCTTCTGGGTTCTCACCTGCAAGCTCGATATTTTCTCCAATAGGGGTGTTCTGTGCATTTCCTGTAATAACAGAAACCATTGTGCATAATGCAATAAAAATCTTTCTCATATTATTGTTCTTTATCTTTGTTATTTACTAAAAAAACTTGTGTATTATATTTTAATTTGGCTTTGTTTTTTTTGATGTTTTTAGAAAGAGCTTGGGTTGTACTACGGTAAACATCTTGTAAAGCACCTAAAGCAAACTGTTCTACTCCTTCTGATTGACTATTCATTTGTATTGTTTGGCTACCTATTTGCGACCCAACATCTTTACTTAAATCTCTAAAAGCTGATGAAGGAACAAAGAAGCCTTCTTGTCCGTCATTATCATATACAGATAAATCTACTTTCATTTGTTTACCATCAACCATTATAGAGGAAATATTAATGTGTACTCTTTGAGCCTTAAAGCCAGATACATTCCCATATAGGTAAGTTCCTTTAGTTAAAAGAGCGTCATTAATCATTATATCATCTAGAAGCCGTATGCGTACTCGGCTGCCATCTGTTACTTTTAAAGTTTCATCTAATATGGCTGTGATTAGTGAAGTTTTTTGTTCTTTCCCTACAGTATTGAAATATACTTCTGCGGGATTTTTCGCTTTTACAACTTCTATAGCCTTTTCTTTTGGCTTTTCATCTTGTTTTTTTTGAGGTGTTCTAGGACGTGGATTTTGCAATGAATCTATATAAGCCATTTGCATTTTAAACAGTTCCATTTCTTCTTGCATCTTGGATTTTTCAGGGGCTTTCCTTGTTTCTGTTTGACTTGATTCATCTATAGTAGGAAGCCCTTTGATTTGTTGCTCCAATTCCTTTTCTCGGATTTTAGAAGCCTGATTTAAACTGTCAATTTGCCTTATTTCATCATTGGAGTAAAGAGAACCATAACTTTCTATTTCACTAACTTCTTCTTCTTTATCTATGGTTTGTATGGATGAATAATCAGAAGATTTTTTGAAAGCTCCTTTAAGTGATTCAAATTTACTTTTTATCTCTCTCTTTTCTAAATTAGCATCAGGAATATCAAGATTTAATTCTTCCGTTTCTACTAATGTAGTTTCCTCTGCTGGGGCAGAGTTTACCATATCCTTAATTAACCATCCTATTCCTAGAATAAAAGGTAGGATGAGTATAGGAATGATGTACTTGGGCTTTTTAATATCAATCTGTTTCATACGCTATTTATTTAATTTATTATATAAATCTTTTATTCGCAAAGTGTCTTCTGGAGTTAATTTCCCATTCTTTCTTAGTTCATTAATTTCATTTTGCATTTTAATTACTTCTAACAAATCGCCAACTCCTATTTGTTTTTTTTGTAGGCGGCTGTCAATGCTAATTTGTCTTTTGTTCTTTTCTTCGTTGAAAACTTGCATTGCTTTTCTCGATGGACGCATTACTATTGATAGAAATGTAACTAAAGAAAGAAATGAAATCGTAATTCCAAACATTACTTTGCGGTGTATGTCTGCCCATGCTAATAAGCGTTCACAAGCGTTATTAACTCCGAATCTTTGAAATATTTTAGTAAGAAGAATAACTGTAGCTTGTTCGGCTTTAGTCTTGATCTTTTCTTTTCTATCATTCTTTTTATGTTTAAACAGTTTCATTAGAAATTCTTTTTTACTTTATAATCTAGGTCTTTATTGAGTATCGTTTTCCAATCTGTGATAATAAGCCCATGAGGATTATTTTCAGTACGTGGAATTTGTCTTAATTTCCCTGTAGTTACAAGTTGCCTTTTTAGAATGGATGTTTCTCGTTCTATACGTTGGATGCCATAGTATTTAAAAGATAGGTTGTTCATATCTATCTTAATACTATCTGTCATGATTGTTACAGTTGCAGAACTTGCTAAAATAGTGTTGAAATATCCTTTTTCTTTTAAGTTGTTATATTGTTTTAATCCACTATCATCAATTAGATACATGGCTTTTTCCATGTTGTATTTTATAAATTCATCGTCTGGTGGTAATGTGAAAAATAAAGTGTGGAATAGATTTATGTGGCTTTTACATTCTACTTCCAAGTTGACTTCTGTACCTGTTTGTTTCACTAATACAGGTACATCATTATCCAAGACATATATTTTCTTTCTTTCCGCTTTTACTAAAGAGAAACAAAAAGCTAGTACCATACCGGAAATAACTATACTAGTTGCAAAACAGCCAATAGATAAAATTCCGGCTAGTTTAATTTTATTTTCTAAGTTTTTAATAATCATGATTACGTGTGTTTAAAAGTTTATGAATTTTTTTACATCGCTGCACTTGCTCCACCTGTAGCCGGAGCTGCTATGGCTTTGGTTGCAATTGCTGCTCCTCCAACCATACCTCCTACCGCTTGCCCTACTCCAGTTGTACTTACAATCCATGTAGAAACAAAAGGTATTGTAAGCATGGAAAATGCTCCAAGTAATGCTGTGAGAAGGAAGCTATTGACACCTCCGGAAGTCATTCCGACATACATAACAAATGCAGCTTCATTTCTAAGCGCATATTCTAAAATTTCAATTTCTCTTTCTATCCCATATTGCATTACTACTAAGGAAATTGATAGTACTATATATGCAATACATGAATATAAACTAACACTGACAAAACGAGCAATCCATTGTATATAAGCATCCCGAAATGCTGGTAAAACAGAGAATGCAAAAGCTAGTGGACCAAGGATAACTAGTATTCCTGTGAATATAATTTGTAGGAAAAAGACAAAATAGGTACATACTTGCCAAAACGTAACAACAATAAATTCAATGATATTAAACATTATCATTTTGGCCTTAGCGACTACATACACATATAATCCAGCTATCTTATCTCCAATAGCTGAAAAGTCTATGCTAAAATCATACCATTTTTTATCCTGAACTTCATTTTCGGCTCTTTCAACAAGAATTGAGGTATGTAATAATTCTACAGCAACGCTATCAATAAGTGCATACCTATTACGAGAGAGTAACTCTACTTCATCTAGCTGATTTGTAAACATTGCCTTACTTTGTGCTGTAAGTACTTCTCCGGGATAACTTATCAAGTTAATAAAAGGAATCCAGAACATAAGAACTAATCCTAGTGCGAATGGGCGCAATAATGGAATAATCTCTAATTTTTTGTCCCCACTCATCATTTTGAAACTTTCCACTCCAAAATATAGTAACATAAAGATTGCTGCTAATGCCTGTGCATCTGCTATGAACTCTCCAAATAGGACAGTTGTCTTATCTCTTAGTCCATCAAATAATTCAAATAAGTATTGATCTATTAATTCATTCATGGTTCATTATTGTTTTATTTATATTATTCAATCTTGTTATTAGTGAAAGAACCTCTATTAGCTCTTTATCAAAATCTAAATAGGCTTCTCTCTTTTTGGAGTTACTCATATGTGAATCATGGATTATCTCTATGTTCTTTTTTATTCTAGTAACTTCATCGGTTATAACTTTGATATGTTCTTTATTACCGTTAGTAGAAGAATATTCAACGAGCTTTTTGTTTATATCATTGAGAATATCATTTCTTCGATTCTTTGTTAAAGTGTACTGATAATCAATCGTTTTATCGCCAAATTTGAAAAGTTCCTGTTTATAAATGGTATCAACTTTAGAGCCTTCTTTTTCGGTTACGGATTTATTATATTTTACGACTGCCATCATTGGAACTTCTTGTAGCTGAAAGTTACGCCTATCCTGTTTCCCGTATTTGTCGTGTAATCCTAAACCGACTAAAGGAATTTTAATGCCTAAGACTTTTTTATACCATATCCAGTAATGATAGTATTCCGGTTGTAGCCGTACCCTATCCATAAACTCCATGTTATTAAGCACACTCCATTTTCCCTTATCCTTTACTGGCATTTGGGAAAAGACATTAGAAGTACCAATAATCAACATTAGGGAAAAAAATAAAAGCACTCTTTTCATATTATCTTTTAGGTTTTACTTTATAATTCTGTAATAAATCATCAACTAATTTTGAACGATTGTCTTTGTATTTAAATACTCCCGGAGCTAATGTTTGTAATACTCCATTTCTTTTTGCTGTTCTCATTTGTCGGCATACAGAGTATGCAATACCTCTCATGTTTCTTAGTTCATTAATAACATACTTAAGCAAGTCTATTCTTTGCTTATTATCCATAAGGTTTACATCAGTCCCGACAATGGCGACCTGATAAATGTATTGTGTCAAATCCGCAGTACGATTAACTAATTCTAATTGTGTTTTTGCTGACACCAATAATAAAGCCGGGTCACCTACAGCAAGTTCAACCATTTGTTTTTGATATTTTCCAATATCTGCTGCAATATCAGTGCAGTAGATAATATCTTTTCCTGTTTTTATGATGGCTTCTACAGATTTTAGGCTATTGTAAAATTTGCTTTGGAAAAATTCAATCTGAACCATTTTTTCACTGATTTGCTTTTGTATAAGGCTTATTTGAGTTTCATTATCTTTCACTTTAGAGAAAGAAGTATGTTGCACCTTATGATTAGCTATAAGTGTTTCCATGCAGGTTATATCCAATACTGCCTTTTGCGAATATGCAAATTGGGTTAAAGTGGATGCTACCACTAAAATAAATAGGATCTTTGTCATGACATTTATCTTTAACGGTTTGTAAGCCATTTGTATTTATCTGGGATATACTTATATAATGGCTGTTGCCCTATGATGTTAAGTATATCTTTTAAGTTTCCTTCATCGGAGTGATACCCTAGTACCTTATTGACTTGTAAAACCCAATCCGTATTTTTTAATTTGGAAGCTTTTAGGTCTATTATAAAATTATCCAACCCTGTTTGAAAACTATCGTAAATGATATGATAATATCCAACAGCATCTTTCTCGATTCTTTCTGTAGTAAATGTAAAATATTCGTGTAAAGAAACCTCTACTCCAAATACATTACCATAGTTACCTCTTTTTATAAAAACTTCGTTGAACCGATTTCGATTTTCCTTATTGGGAAGTTGATTGATAGTAAATATTTGTTTTTGATTTACTTCCGTTAAGGATAAAAGATTGGCGATTTCTTGATATTTGTCTATAAATTTACTTTGGTCTAACAGACATATAATATCAGAGTTGCTGATAATAGAGTTTTTGACTACTGGATTACTAATTATGTCTTCCAGTTCCTGAGTAACAACCATTGCCATACCCCAAAATTTGCGTACTGTTTTATACAAATAGAGTATGTATCCTGCCATCATAGGGCTGGCTATGGCCTTCCAAGCTTCTTCAATTATTAATGCCTTTCTGTTCTTTTTTAATCGCATTTTTTGGATAAAAACGTCCATAATAATTAAGGTAACTATTGGGAATAGTTCAGGGTCATCTTTAATCGCATCAATTTCAAAAACTATAAAGGGTTCTTCAAAGAGGGAAGTATCAAAATCTTCATTAAGAGTTTTTTCTAACTGTCCTCCTTTGTAGAATTTTTTTAGTAGAAACTTATAGTTAGTAATGTCAAAATCAATCTTGTTCTCTTTGCAAATGATAGGTATAATGCGTAGAGAAAATTCATAGAATGAGTTAAAAGATAAACTTTCAACTTTTATTTCTTTCAGTATATCTTCTTTCTTTTGGATGCGTCTTTCTATGACAGAAAGCAATCTGGTTTCAGGATTATCAAGCTCTTGGCGTGTGAAGCCTTTTTCAATGAGAATGTTTTGTATCGCTCTTTCTGCGTTAGTTTTTTCTCCACCTTCTCCTTTTTCTACCAATTGTTGCAATTTATCTATTTTTTCAGAAAGTATCTTACGTTCTTCTTTTTCCCTTTCGTTTTCAAATTCTTCTGCGTTGACTTGAAATTCAAGTAGCAAATTTTCACGTATGGCTTCTTTTTCTGCATCTGAATAGCCGTTGAAAGGATGAAAGTAGAATGAATAGTATTTTTCTATGGTAATATCCATAATTTCTTCTTCTTGCTTTTTGACCTCACCATTTGCACCTTTCCATATCAGGAAAATTAATGATTTAAGAAAGTTTTTCTTTTCTACATTATACTCTTCTTCAGTAATTCGGAAAGGATTCATAGATATAGGCTTGCTTTCAGAATAAGTAATGTATTTGCCATGATAGTATTCGCACATTCCTGAATAACTATGCCCTGTATCTACCAATACAATATCAGTGTTATCTAAAACCCATTGTCTTACTTTGGAGTTGACATAGAAAGACTTACCAGAACCACTTGGACCTAAAACAAAGAAGTTGGAGTTATTTGTATATTTTTTCTCACCTTCTTTCCCGGACATATCTATTCCAACAGGCAATCCTTGTCTGTCTGTAAAATAAGTAAGAAAAGGGCTGTTTTCTGTTACTTGTAATTTTTCCTTAAACAAAAGACAAATTGCAGCATCGGAAGTTGTTAGAAATTTGTCATAACTGTTTAGGTTGATTGCGTTTCCTGGCAGTGCACATTCGAATAATTCTAATTGGTTGAAGCATTGTTTATTAATAATAATGCCACAATCAAAAAGAGATGTTTCAACATAGTTGATAGCCTTACTAATATCATCAAGACCAGCAAGAATGATATTATAATGTGCATATACAAGCATTTGCCCTTCTCTGGCAATATCCGACTGCACTCGTTCTATGTCTTCTACACATAAATCATTTGCAGGGTCAGGCATTCCTTTATGTTTTTTCTTTTTGCCTTCTAATTTGTTTGCTTCGTTTCGTTGGTCTGGAATATTTATTACTTGATTATAGATAATTGTGTCTATACTTGGTGTATCATGCAAAAAAGAGAGTAAGTCAACAGGAAATCTTAGCCCAATATTGACCTCTTTATATGGTTTTATAATAGAAGGAAAATTAACTTCGTCAATATCTACAAGAGAAATGCACTGTACGTTTTTTTCTCCAATTATAAGATTTTCTTCTCTTGCTTTGATATTTTTTAGGCTTACTGTTTGCTGATTGAAATTGATAGATAGAAATCTTTTTATATATATTTCTATTTCATTTTCATTTAATAGTTTAGCTCTTATTCCTCTATTAGCGAATAGTCCTAATACTTTTGTGATATTTCTAATAAAAGTATCAAACCTTCGAGGGTCAAAAGAAAAGAATTTAGACCTTTCTACTTCTCCTGTAATAACAAGATAAGTAGAAATATCAGTATATATTCGTCCTTTAAAATGTTCAAAATAACGATTTGATAAATAGTCGTTCTTCCTATTCTGGGGTGGTAAAAATGATTTTTTACATAGAATATCCTGTTTTTGTATTGTATATCCAGTTCCTAATACTTTGAGGATATTAGTAAATAAGTGGTGAAAATCATAGTAAGCATCCATATCTGCTGAATACTGTATTATAGGATTTTCACATTTAATGATAACAGAATAGTCGCCCCTTCGGTTATAAAATATAGGAGTATTGTCTATTGTTTCAATACCAATATAAGGAGCTTCAAATTCACTTTTCTTTTTCATAAGCTTTATTTTTTTCTATCTCTTACAAAAGTGCGTGATACTATATATATGCCTTTTCGTTTATCTTTCTTGTGAAGTCCTTTTCTTTGTAATTTTGATGTTATTCCTAACCCTCCAAACATAACTATTACAAGCGTTATGCCTCCCCACATGAAAGAAGCTAGAGTAGAAACAATAGCACATAAAAGTAAAGCACTAATAATACAAGCTCCACCGATATAAATGAACTTGCCTTTAAATCCTTTGAAAATAAGGGGCTTTTGTAGCCCCTTATATACATTGTAACTAAGATGCTCTTTTGACATATTAGATTCCGAAGAATGCTTTTACGACAACACCTGATACAACGAGGAAGATACATGACCCCATCCAGCCCATAACAGCCTTTTGTACATCTTGGTCACCAGAGTTCCATTTTAAATAAACTCGCACTGCCCCAATTAATCCTATTATACCTCCTAGTATCATCATCATGTTTCCTAGGGGGTCCATGTAGGTTGCAAGTTCAGAGCTGGCCGCATCAATTCCCGCAGCACCTTGTGCAAAAGTGTTAGTTACTACCATTATGCTAATGGCTAAAGCGAATGCTCTTTGAGCAATTTTTGAAAAAAACTTTTTCATTTGAATAAAAATTAGTTGTTTATTTGTTAAAATTTACGTGTGAAAACATGCTTTTCCCTTTAGCAAGAAGTTGTTCCATTGGAATACCTTGTGTTTCAACTTCCATTTCAATAGATTCATTTACAGATACATAATTCTGTTCAGATTCTTTTTTTTCATCCTCTTTTTCGTATGAGCCTGTTTCAAAATCTTCATCTACAACTTTGTGAGGTATTTCTTCTTCCTCTCCTATTGAAATAATTTCTTCTTCTTCACCTGTATTGGTTTTGCTTTGCTTTAGGAAAGCATCATACAGGATGTTTGCAGCGTAGTAAACTACATAAATGGCAAATACAGCCATGATAAATTGTGAATAACTCATATTCTTAAATTTAAAAGTTTCATTAATCGACCCTTTTTCTGTACTTTTGATTTATAATAGTACTAGAGGTAATAACAGGGGAAAAAGCCCTAGTTTAAAATAGTTTCGCGAATAGTTGAATTTATGAAACTTGGATTTAAATAAAATGGAGATAATAGGCTACGCTCGTGTTTCAACGAGGGAACAGAATTTAGATTTGCAGCTAGATGCTTTAAAAGAAGCCGGATGCAAACTTATATTTGAGGAAAAAGTATCAGGAGTAAAGGATAGACCCGAATTAGATAAAGCCCTTGCATATTTGCGAGAAGGTGATACTTTTGTTATCTGGAAGCTAGATAGATTAGGACGTTCTTTGAAAGATTTAGTTTATATAGTTGATTGTTTGCAGAAAAGAAAAGTTGCATTCAAAAGCATAGTTGATGGTATTGATACTAATAGTGCTTTAGGAAGATGTCAATTTGGAATTTTTGCTTCATTGGCTGAATATGAACGTGAAATAATAGTAGAACGAACTAGGGCTGGATTACAAGCTGCAAAAGAACGAGGGAAACTTACGGGACGACCTATAGGGTTATCGGAAGATGCAAAGAGAAAAGCTATAGCAGCAAAGCGTTTATATGAAAATCGGGATTATTCTATAGATGAAATATGTAGAATTTTACACATTGGAAGTAAGGCTACTTTGTATAGGTATTTACGTTATGAAAAAGTAAGATTGATGAATAGAAGAAATAAATAGGGCGTTACCTTTCAGGTCGGGCTTTTCGCTGCAAGTCCTCGCTACGCTGTGGGCTTTCCGCTGCAATCCCTAACGCATTTTCCCACCCACCCTTCTAAGGTATATCCAATGCTTTGCTTTTTTCACCGCTTCTATGAAGCACCTACAAAAGCAAGGCATTGGATATTCGGTTTTATAGACTTCATGTTCCCTAAAGGGAATATTCCGTTTATAAAACCTTATCTCTCACCCAAAATATATAAAACTTTAGGGAAAAGATAATACGTTAAAAATCAGCCAGTTATAAACTATTTTTAACAAAAATAATTGTCTTATTATTTGCGACATTTATAGAAAATCACTATCTTTGAGTATTGAAAATAAAGAGATAAATAAACTTTTAAAGCTGGTTTGGCTGCCAGTATAAAGAACAGCAAACAAAATTATGAAATCTACTTTTGATAAAAATGCAGAGAAGTTTGTAAACCTTATGGTTGAAAAAATTGAAAGTTTGTCTATGAATTGGCAAAAACCTTGGTTCTCTAAAGTCAACTCTAAACAGAACTTTTTACCACAAAATTTAACAGGTCGTACTTATAGTGGTGGAAACGCTTTTTTACTTTATTTTTTGTGTGAAAAATATAATTATCAAACTCCTGTTTTTTTGACATTCAATCAAGCACGAAACGAAGGTATTAATGTTCTAAAAGGTGCTGTTGCTTTTCCTGTTTATTATACATTATTTTGTGCTTATCATCGTCAGACAAATGAAAAAATTTCATGTGATGAATATAACAAATTATCAGAAGAAGAACAAAAAGAATACCGTTTAGCAGCTTATACAAAATATTTCCAAGTTTTTAATTTAGACCAAACAAACTTTGCGGAAAAATATCCCAATAGATGGGATATATTAAAGGCTAAATTTTCAGGAGAGGAACAGCCACAAGAAGAGAAAGAAATGTATGTAAATCCAATACTTGATGAAATGAATAAGAATCAAAATTGGGTATGTCCTATTCAAACGGTTTTTAGTGATAGTGCGTTTTATTCAATATCAAATGATAGCATTACTTTACCTTTAAAGAGCCAATTTAAGGACGGAGAAAGTTTTTATGGTACAGAATTACATGAAATGGGACATAGTACAGGTGTTAAAAATAGACTAAATCGAAAAGGATTTTATGAAAATGATAAATTCAATTATGGGCGTGAAGAACTTGTAGCAGAATTAATATCGGCTTTGTCTGGTGTATATTTGGGTATTTCTGTAACCGTCAGAGAAGAAAATGCGGCTTATTTAAAATCATGGTGCAAAGCAATAAAAGAAGAACCTAAATTTTTATTTACTGTATTGGCAGATGCTATTAAAGGTAGTAAATTCATAGCCCAGCATCTAAATATAAGGCTAGATGTGGAAGAAGTTGATGAAGAGAAAAATACAAAGGTTGCTTAAAGGTTCCTTCCCCCCTCATTGGGGGGAGTTCTTTTTTCAAACGCCAAAAAAGAACCAAAAAGGCTTAATCGCTTCACTTTGTTACGCTCCAATAGTTTTGCTATCAGTAAACCCACCCACCCTTCTAAGGTATGTTTCTTTATCCCTTCTGCAATGCTTACTAAAGTTCCACTACCTTTTAGGTAACTCCACTTTAGTAAGCATTGCAGAAGCGGAAACATGACGCAAATTAAAATACATTCTCACTTTGAGAATACATTTTAATGCGTCTTGTTGTCTAACCCAATAAGAACTATAGGGAAAGAAATTGATACCGTACTTTTCGGAGTTCCGGCACTGATGGGCAAAC
>ULVF01081015.1_pt1 | contig 15024 bp, 10 predicted proteins | sample 1959201 | NCBI WGS metagenome assembly ULVF01 (sample SAMEA4835779, study PRJEB28245) | human gut metagenome | biome: gut microbiome; material: fecal sample | place: Denmark | collected 2008 | reverse complement strand
TTATGAAAGAATCTTTATTGGTGGTAAATCAAAATTTAATAATGCTGATGCTGTATTGGAAGTTCATAATACAGGTAACATGGTATATGCTCATGATGATAAAGGTTATAGAGCAAAAGATTCAACAGTTGTAATAAATGGAAATTTGATTGTTAAAGGATTATTATCATCTTTTATTATAGATAGATATGGTTATAATGTTTCAGGATTTAGAGTATTAGAAAGATATGGTGAAGGTGAAACAAATGCCGGTTTAAAATACGATATAGCTAATCCTGGTTTTGGTTTTGATGATTACTTTACAACAGGTACAGGCTTTTCATCAGACAGACGCTTAAAATATGTTGGCAAAGAATCTAATTCCGGATTGGATAAGATAAGACAATTAAAAGTATATAATTACACCTTTAAAAAAGATAAACATAAAACCCCTCATGTCGGTGTAATTGCTCAAGATTTGCAAAAAATCTTCCCAGAAGCCGTAAAAAAAACTAAAAATGGTTTCTTAACGATACGTATGGAAGATATGTTCTATGCAATGATTAACGCTATTAAAGAACTTGATTTAAAATATCAAGCTCAAGAAAAACGTATTAATGAATTAGAAAAACGTATTGAAAAATTAGAAGCTAAAGTCAAATAGATTATCATATAAGGTAAAAAGCAGGAAATAAATATTTCCTGCTTTTTTGATACAAAATATTAATATAAGAAAATAGTTAAGTTTTCTTACAATAATTTTGTTCTATATTTGAATATTTTATATTCCTGAAGTAAAATTAATTTATGGTAGTTGATGAACAATTATATTCTGACATCCCCCCTACGAAGTTAAGGAATAAGGAGGAGAAATTTAAACCCGCAAAAACAAGTAAATTTTGGCTGTGGGTAGCTAGCATGTTTTTCTTTAACATGTTACAAAATCGTTTTTATGCTTTCAGATATAGAGGGGAAGAAAATTATTATAATGGGGATACCAGTGTCCCGACTATTTTATTTGCTCCGCATTGTAATTGGTGGGATGGTATTGTTTTTTATAATATTACTCATAGAATTTTTCACAAAGAAATTCGTCTAATGGTAGAAGAATTAAATCGTTTTCCATTGTTGCGTCGAGGTGGTGCATATTCTGTAAATAAAAAATCCCCACAATCTGCAATGAAAGCTTTACAATATTCTGTAGATGTCGTTGGAGATATTCGTAATATGTTGTGTATTTTCCCTCAGGGAATAATTAGACCTCCTCATTACAGACCGATTGAATTTCAAACTGGTTTGGCTTATATCGCTCAAAATGCTGTGAAAAAATATGGGAAAGTAAATTTAATTCCTGTAGCAATTGATTATAGCTTTTTCAGGGATAATAGACCTGAAGTTGTTGTAGAATTCGGAAAACGTATTGAATTAACTAGTGATATGAAATTGAACAGAAAAGATTTGACTCATTCTTTAGAACGAGCATTGGAAGAAGTTTGCGATAATCAGTTTAAAGAGATATCTCAAGGCGATGTAACCAAATATAATATCTTGTTTAAACAGCATTTAAAATGGTACAGAAGAATAGAACAAAGATTAAAGAGTATAGATTTACCTCCTGTATCAGGTGTTTAATTTTAAAATAAAAAAAATCCGATTTATAATCGGATTTTTTTATGCATTATATCGTTTAAAAGATTTTTCGATATTTTTCGATATTGTGTTTTTAACTGTATCATATTCTGTTGATAGGGAAGAAATTTCAGTATCAAGATTTTTCATTTTTAAATCCAGAGTTTCTTCTTTAGAGTTTAATTTAGCTTTTTCTGTTGTGTATTTTGCTTCAGCTTGAGCTATTGCTGTATCGTCAGATATTTCTTTAATATAAGAATCTGTAGCATAATTAGCCTGATAATAATAACCATCATCTTGAATTTTTGAAATAAACATCATACCGCTTTGAAGCATTTCTTGTAAATATTCATTATCTTCAATATTATTATTTTCTGTCCAGCCATTTGTACAAATTTGATTAAATAAAGCATCATAGAATGTTGCTTGTCCTAAATCATCACTTGAAACTTCAGAGCCTGTTTTAATTATGAAAGTAGTGCTATCATCAACCAGATTAGAAGAACTTATTTGTTTTCCTACGCTATATACTTGGTTGCCGTATTGGTCTTGTTTAGATACACCATTCATATAGTCCATGAAATATGTTAAGTATGCTTTAAGTATGTTGGTTACACTGATTGATACTACTGATTGACAATTGTTTTTATCATCATGACCTGTATCAGAGTTACCTTCAACTACAAAACCGATGTAAGAGCTATCAGAAGATGTGCTTACATTATTATTAGCCCAATTAATTACAGTATCAACGTTTTCTTTGTGATGTGTTTCATAATGACCTGCATTGGATAAGTTTTCATCATTAAAGAAATGCCATTGGTCATTACTTGAAGCATCACCTTTCCAACCGCCACTGTTATCTTGATTACATTGGTTTGTTACTAGAGTTGTAGTCATAGATCTTGCATATTCCAATGCTTTTGTTGTTGCAGTATCTCCAAGCCCTAATACAGAGTCAACAGCATCAAACATATTTTCCCATACGGAAGAATTACATATTGCGCTGATTGCACCTCCTTCAAAACCGATAGAACTTGTTCTGTTGCCCCAGCCAATTGCTAATAATGAGTAATCTTTACTTAAGATATCACCAAGTGATACATTCTCAGAAGCAGCTTCGGTATATCCATTTGTATAATAATCGTGTTCAGAACTATTATCTGCAAAATAATATTCTTTATCTGTATTGTTATACATAACAACAGCATCTGTTAAAGGAGTATCCTTATCGAAAGTTGTATCTGTTGGGTTTACGCTATAATCACTTAAAGCATCCGCTAATTCTGATAATGTTACATTTTTAGTTGTAACGGCAGTGGTTGCACCACCTCCAAATCCTGCTTTTTGGTTATAAGGTAAGCCAAGAATTGTTTCTGCTGTATTTTTTGTAAGTATCCCGCTTGAATAAAGCCCTTGAACAAAAGCATTTCTCATAGCTTCTGATGGTAGTGAGCCTAATCCCTCTTGAGGAATACCCGCAGCACGAGCTGCTGCAGCATATTTACTGTTCAATGTAACTCTGCCTAGTGAATCTGTTATTGTAATTGGCATGTAATCATTTAATGTAGAAGGATTCATTAATAATCCGTATGATAAAGGTGTTGATGTGTCACCTGTTCCATAATAATCATATATTAATTTTGTTTGGTTTAATGAATTTTGATATTCATTTGAAAGGTCAGCAAGATCTCTTGATAATGCGATTTTTTGGTGAGAAAGTCGCATAGATTCATATTCACAGTCAGATTTTCTGGCTGTTATCGTTAATAATCTAGCTTGTCCTGCTGCTAATCCCATTTTTTAAGATTTTCCTTTCAAAACTAGTAACGTTCATGTCGTATTACGGAATTTTTAATACTAAACTTTAAAAAATAATATCACTATGTAACATTTGTTTACAATAGAAAATCAAGTGTAATAAAGTCCCTATTAAGATATGTAAAATTGCTACTTTCGTAATACTTGAGATTGATGAGATTTTTGAAAAAAGTGGTATAATATAAGTAGAAAGGTGAGTTGAGATAAAAAATAAAAAATTTCGCAGCGGGAGCGGAGTTGTCATGAGCCGATAATTATTTTGTTATATATACAAAATATCAGAAAGGCAGAAAAGAAAATGAGTAACCTACAATTTCAAAATGATTTAGACCGTTTAACAGATGTTCTTCCTGAAAAAGTAAAAAAACATATTAACTATGAAAAAATGGAAGATGTAATAGAAATTGTATTGGATATTGGTAGAACTCCTGAAATTAGACATGCAGGAGGTAAAATTGAATATCTTGGGTCTGAGTTTGTAACTGAAGACGATATAAATTATATTACAAGCAGAATTCAAGATTTTACATCTGATAACCGTTCTGGTATTCCTGGAACTCTTCACAGAATTAGTGCAATAAGAAACAGGCAAGGTAAAATAATTGGTCTTACCTGCAGGATTGGCAGAGTTGTAACTGGTACGATTGCTTGTATCAAAGATATTTGTATGATGAATAAAAGTATTTTATTCTTAGGTCGTCCCGGAGTCGGTAAAACTACAAAATTGAGAGAAATTTCAAGATTAGTTGCTGATGAATTGGGAAAACGAGTTGTAATTGTTGATACTTCAAACGAAATTGCAGGTGATGGCGATACTCCACACCCTGCAATCGGTCATGCTCGTCGTATGCAGGTAACTCAACCTGAATTTCAAAAAGATATAATGATTGAGGCTGTTGAAAATCACACTCCGGAGGTAATTGTAGTCGATGAAATAGGTACTGAAGCTGAAGCTCAAGCTGCACGTACTATCGCAGAGCGCGGAGTTATGTTGATTGCAACAGCCCACGGTAATAGTTTGGAAAACCTTATCAAAAACCCAACGTTATCAGATTTGGTCGGAGGGATTCAATCTGTAACATTAGGAGATGATGAGGCAAAACGTAGAGCTTCCCAAAAGACTGTTCTTGAAAGAGAAAAACAGCCTACTTTTGATGTTGTCATTGAAATTTTAGACAGAAATACTTTAGCTGTATATAAAAATACGGCTGAAGCAGTTGATTATATTTTACGCGGTTGGCCTATAAGACCTGAAATCCGTAAGGTTGATAAAACTTATGAGGGAGAATTACCCCCGACACAAGGTACTAAAGTAGAGCCAACCGTTGCTGATATTCCAAAAGAAATTCACAAACTTGAACAAAAAATTCAACCAGAGCATAATACTGATAGTCTTAAGTTTAGTTTTTCAAGACAAAAATATGTTGAAGAAGTAAAAGGATTTAAGAAAATTTATTTATACGCAGTATCAAGAACAATTGTCGAAAAAGTAATTGAACGTTTGAATTTGAATGCGGAAATTACCAGAAATCTTGATGAAGCAGATATTGTCATTGCTCATAAAAACTTTATAAAAGGCGGAGCAAAAGTTTTGAGTGTTGCTAATGATTATCGTCTTCAAATCTTTTATGTAAAAACAAATTCAATGGCTCAAATCCAAAAAGTCTTAAAAGAAGCATTACAAATTACAGAGGCATCTGAAACTTTATGCGGATATTATGATGATGCAGAAAGAGCTTTAGATGAAGCAAAAGCTGCAATTAATAAGATTTTAGCAGGTGCTGAACATGTTGAATTAACTCCCCAAAATCAGCATATTAGAAAATTGCAACACGAACTTGTCGAACAGCATAATTTGACAAGTAAGTCTGTTGGAGAGGGTAATAACAGACATTTAAGAATTGTTGGCGGTAAAGATTTTAATAACTAATTTACTATGTTAAATATTTTTTGTTTATAATAATCTGAATTAAAAGGAGGTTATTATGAATAAAATTGATATTTACACATCTGCAACTTGTCCATATTGTATAAAAGCAAAAAAACTTTTAACGAGTTTACATTTAACTTATGTAGAGCATAATATTGATGATAATTTTGAAGAAATAACTAAAGAGTTATCAGAAAAATTCCAAAGACATATTATGACTGTACCTCAAATTATTATAAATAATCATTACGTTGGTGGTTATGATGATTTGGAGGCAATGTATAAAAGCGGTAAACTGAAAGAAATTATAGAATAATGGGAAAAGACGAGAATTTTTAAATTCTCGTCTTTTTTGTTTTAGATTTATATAAAACTGAAATTATATATTAAATTGTCAGCTTATTTGCAGCCCAGAGGACCTTCTTCTTCTTTGCTGTGTTTAAACTCAATAACTGCTTGAGCTGCAGCAAGTCTAGCTTGAGGAACTCTGAATGGTGAGCAGGATACGTAATTTAAACCGATTCTGTGACAGAATTTTACAGAAGCAGGATCACCACCGTGTTCGCCACAAATTCCGCGTTTTAGATGAGGTCTTACTTTTAGAGCTTTTTCTAAAGCTATCTTCATTAATTGACCGACACCTTCCTGATCTAGAGTTGCAAATGGGTTTGCTGGAAGGATTTTTTGCTCTACATAGTTTTGTAAGAATTTACCTTCTGCGTCATCTCTTGAAAATCCGAATGTCATTTGAGTTAAGTCATTTGTTCCGAATGAAAAGAATTCTGCATATTCAGCAATCTGATCAGCAGTTAATGCTGCACGAGGAATTTCTATCATTGTTCCGAACATGTAATCAACTTTTACACCTTTTTCATCCATAACTTCTTTTGCAACTCTTTCAAGTAATGTCTGAACTGTTTTAAGTTCGTTTACGTGCCCTACTAATGGAATCATAACTTCAGGTTTTACGTTCAAGCCTTCTTTTTTCAAATCACAAGCAGCTGTGAAAATAGCTCTTACTTGCATTTCATTGATTTCAGGATAAGTAAGGCCTAAACGGCAGCCTCTCAATCCCATCATAGGGTTAGATTCAGACATTGCTTCCACGATGTTAAGAAGTTTTTCATCTTCTTTATAATCTTCACCTTTAGCTTTTTTAGTTGCAACTTTTGCAATTAATTCTTCTTTGTCAGGTAAAAATTCATGTAATGGCGGATCAAGTAGTCTTATTGTCATTGATTTGTCACCTAATGCTTTAAACATTGCATAGAAATCACTGTATTGCATTGGTAATAAATGATCAAGAGCTTCTTTTCTGGCTTCAGGAGTACCTGCAATAATCATTTTTTGAACCCACGGTAATCTGTCAGGATCCATAAACATATGTTCTGTTCTGCAAAGTCCGACACCTTCAGCACCTAATTCAAGAGCTTTTGCAACATCTGCAGGTGTATCAGCATTTGCTCTTACACCTAAAAGTTTTACTTCATCTACCCATTTGAAGAGTTTTTTGAAGTTATCGTCCATTGTAGGAGGTACTAAATGAACCGCCCCTTCCATAACTTCACCTGTACCGCCATCTAGTGAGATTATATCATTTTTGTGATACACAGTACCGTCTGCTGCGGTTAAAGTTTCGTTTTTAAGATCGATTGATAGGTCTTCACAACCTGCAACACAAGGTTTTCCCATCCCTTTTGCAACTACTGCTGCGTGAGATGTCATACCGCCTCTTAAAGTTAGAACACCTTGAGAGGCAATCATTCCGTGAATATCGTCAGGACAAGTTTCAATTCTTACTAAAATTACTTTTTCTCCTGCTTTTCCACGTTCAGCTGCTTCTTCTGTATCAAATACAACTTTACCAACAGCTGCTCCAGGTGATGCTGCAAGTCCTTGTGCTATTTTGTGAGCTTCTTTTTTAGCTTTAGGGTCAAAGTCAGGTAAAAGAACTTGATATAATTGATTTGGATCTACAAGTTCAATTGCTCTTTCTTTATCGATGATACCTTCTTCTGCCATTTCAACAGCAATTCTTACAGATGCTTTAGCAGTTCTTTTCCCGTTACGAGTTTGTAAGATATACAATTTACCTTTTTCAATAGTAAATTCCATATCTTGAACGTCTTTATAGCCTTTTTCTAATTTTTTGGCAATATCAACATATTGTTTGTATAGTTCAGGCATTTCATGTTCTAATTCTGCAATAGGTTTAGGAGTTCTAATACCTGCTACAACGTCTTCACCTTGAGCATTTGTCAGGTATTCTCCGTAGAATTTATTTTCACCTGTAGATGGGTTTCTTGTGAAGGAAACACCTGTTGCACAATCATCTCCCATGTTACCAAATACCATTGTTTGAACGTTTACGGCTGTTCCATAGTTATGGTCAATTTTATAGTGATTTCTGTATGCAACTGCACGAGGGATATTCCATGATCTGAATACGGCTTCTATGGCTTCTTCTAATTGAACGTATGGGTCTTGTGGAAATTCTTTACCTGTTTCTTTTTTGATTAATTCTTTATATGGTTCGATTAATGATTTCCAATCTTCTGCTGTTAAATCTGTATCTGATTTGTAGCCTTTTTCTTTTTTAATTTTGTCTAAATAATCTTCAAACTTTTGTCTGTCAATTTCCCAAGCAACTGAGCCAAACATTGTTAAAAACCTTCTGTATGAGTCATAACAAAATCTTGGGTTGTTTGTTAATTTTATCATACCTTCAACGGTTTTATCGTTTAGACCGAGGTTTAGGATTGTTTCCATCATACCAGGCATCGAAAGTCTAGCCCCTGATCTTACGGATACTAACAGCGGATTTTCGGCATCTCCAAATTTTTTACCAGCTTGTTTTTCAACATCTGTAAGAGCTGTTCTTACTTCATCCATAAGTCCTGCAGGCATTTTGTTCCCGTGATTTATATAATCCATACAGGTTTCAGTCGTAATCGTAAGCCCAGGAGGTACTGGCAGACCTAGGTTTGTCATTTCAGCAAGGTTTGCACCTTTCCCGCCAAGCAGATTACGCATATCTGCATTACCCTCTCTGAATAACCATACGCGTTTTTCAGTCATAGTTCATCTCCTTTCTTATGTATAATAAACACTTTTGATGATTTAACTATAACATGAAAATATTGAATGCCAATATATTTTTTTGATTATTTTTTAAAATAATCGCAAATTAATGTTCTTTTGCGAGGGATAAGATTTTTGATATTTTCTAAAATCTTATTTTTTTTTGAATTTTCTAATTCTTTTTTTAGGATTGCTTTTTCTAAAACGACTTTATTGTACAAATCAGAGCACACTGAACTTTTTTCAATGTGTTCTTTTAATTTCGCCAGTTGAATTTCTTTTTCTCTAATAGATTGGATTAGTTCTTTTTTCACGTTTGAAGACCTCTCGAACTGTACCATATTAGAATAAAACTAATTTAATTTTTTTAAATCGACTTTTTAGTTGATTTAGTTTTATGCCGGCAATAAATCATACTCATAGCCTATTTTTAAGGCTTTTTCATTTAAGGGTAGTAGATTTTTTCTGTGTGGAGGAATAACAGCATCAAGAGCTTGATTTAGGTATTCCAAAGAAATAATTTTATCAGCTTTTGCTAAGATTCCTAGAGCGAGTATATTAGCCATTTTTGCATTGCCTAAATCATCTGCAAGTTTTGTAATTGGTGCAAATATATAATTTATGTCTGATCTTGGTTTAATTTCTTTTGTAAGCGTTGTATTTGCGATCATCCAACCACCTTTTTTTATTTTTGGTAAGAACTTATCAAAGGAAGCTTGATTAAGAGCTAATATATAATCTGCATCGGATTTATTTACTTCACTTACTTCTTCATCACTCATTACGATTTCACAATTAACTGTACCTCCACGCATTTCAGCTCCATATGAAGGGTACCAAGTTACATTTTTCCCAGCAAACATAAACGCATTAGCCAATACTTCACCTGCTAATAAAACGCCTTGTCCGCCAAATCCTGCTATTATAAAATTCTTTTCGCTCATTATTAATTCCTTATGTGTCTAGTTTTGAGATGTTACATCTTTGTATATTCCAGGTTTAAATACTGGCATCATTTCATTTCTTACTCTTTCATGTGCTTTTTCTGGTGACATTTTCCAGTTTGTAGGACATGTAGAAAGTATTTCTACAAAGCCAAAACCAAGTCCGTGAATTTGCACCTCAAAAGCTTTTTTTATTGCTTGTTTAGCTTTTCTTATATTTGCAACTGTGTCTAACGATACTCTTGCAGAGAATGCTGTCCCGTCACAAAGTGCAATATGTTCTGCGATTTTTATAGGGTAGCCGTAGTATTCAACATTTCTACCTGTTGGAGATGTTGTTGTTTTTTGTCCTAAAAGTGTTGTAGGTCCCAATTGACCGCCTGTCATACCGTATGTTGTGTTATTTATGCATATGGCTGTTAGATTTTCTCCCCTCAATGCTGCATGCGTACTTTCTGCAAGTCCTATTGAGGCAAAATCACCGTCTCCTTGATATGTAAATACTACTTTATCAGGTCTTGCTCTTTTAATCCCTGTAGCTTCTGCAAGAGCTCTTCCATGAGGAGCTTCTAATGAATCTACATTTAAAAAGTCATATAGTGTAACAGAGCATCCGATTGATGCTGCCAGAATTGTATTTTCTCTAATCCCTAATTCATCCAGAACCTCTGCTACAAGTCTTACGGCAACTCCATGGTCGCATCCCGGACAGAATGAATATGTTACGTCTCCTTTTAGAGATTTTGGTAATTTAAATACTTGTGTTGCCATTATATTAATTCCTCGATTCTTGTAACTATTTCGTTTGCTGAAGGTGGTGCACCTACCCCTTTATTTATCAACTCTACAGGGCATGCTCCATTTACAGCAAGTCTTACATCATTTACCATTTGTCCCATGTTTACTTCAACTGTTATAAATTTTTTAGCTGTTTTTGATAATTCTTGCAATCTTTTAGTTGGGAACGGATATAGAGTAATTGGTCTTAAAAATCCTGCTTTAATTCCTTTTTCTCTAAGCTTTTTCATAGCTGTTTTTGCGTTTCTTGAAGTGCTTCCAAAACTTACTAGAATTATATCTGCATCTTCTGTATTAATTTCTTCCCATTCAGTTTCATTCTCTTCAATAGTTTTGTATTTTGCATATAATTTTTCTAAGAATACGCATTGATCATCAGCTAACGGAGCATATGAACGTATAATTCTTCCGTCACGGCCTTTAGCTCCTGATAGTGCCCAAGAAGAATTATCTATTTCCGGGTATGGATAATCATAAAATTCTACTGGTTCCATCATTTGACCTAATAAGCCATCAGCTAAAAGAACTGTCGGATTTCTGTATTTTTGAGCCAGATAGAATGCTTTATATGTTAAATCGACACATTCTTGGACTGTTGAAGGTGCTAGTACAATTAATTTATAATCCCCGTTTCCACCGCCTTTTGTTGCTTGGAAGTAATCTCCTTGAGACGGATAAATATTTCCAAGTCCTGGGCCGCCTCGCATTACGCTTACAAGTACAACCGGTAATTCATCTGATGTTGCATATGATAGCCCTTCCTGCATTAAAGATACAGCACAAGACGATGATGATGTCATCGCTTTTACGCCTGTAGATACGGCTCCGATTACCATGTTAATTGCAGCAAGTTCACTTTCCGCAGAAACGTAAGCCCTTTTTAGTTCTTGCATTTTTCCGCTCATGAATTCTCCAATTTCACTTTGCGGAGTGATAGGATATCCGAAATAGCATTGACATCCGGCCAATACAGCTGCATTGGCTATTGCATAGTTCCCTTTAGTTAAAACTTTTTTATTAGTTATACATTCTACCATTTGTTACCTTCTCTATTATTAATTTATTTGGGGTGAGTGTTAATCTTTATATACTTCTGTTATAGCTAAGTCTGGACATCTTGTTGCACACATTGCACATCCTAGACATTCGTGGTTTGGGTCATCAAATTCTACAACCTTAATCCCTAGTTTGTTTGTTTTTGTTCCTATTTTTAATAATTTTTTTGGACATTCATTTATACATAAATAGCATGCTTTGCATTTATCTTTATTTATAACTATATGGTTCATCTTAACCTCTTTTTTGCGTGTCTAAGCAATATTATATCACTTAAAATAAAAAAGAATACTTTATCTTTACAATTGTAATAATAATCGTTAATAGTTTGCATAGTTTGGTATTATTCTGATAATATAATTATATATAAGGGATATTTTTTAGGAAAGAGAAATAAATAATGGCACTAACTGTAGATGAAATCGCTGAAATGCTTAACACTATGCGTGTTGAAAATGAACATAATGTTGAAAATTTTGAAAAAGTTTTAACCGGTATTAATACAAAACTTGAAATTATGTCTGAAGATAGCGAAGCTACAGATTTGATAAAGTTATATATCTCGGAACTTAAAAAAGCTGTCGAAGATAGACACAAAATGGCGCTTCAACGTTTTAGCACTATTGATGATTCTGTGCAAAACATATTGTTATCCCAGAGCTCTCTTGCTAAAACAGAAGAATTAAAAGATTTATTTCAGGTTTTAAGTTTAAATTTTGATAACTTTTCCGGAGAAATTTCTAATCAAAAAAATGTATTAAACAGTCTTGATGAAAAATTAGCTCAATTAAATTTAAATACTTTTAACAAAGGTGAATTGGCAAGTATTATCAATGATCTTTCGGTAAATCTTTCAGATGTAAATTCTCAAATAGAAAAATCATTTAGTACATTTACCAATTCTTTGAATGATATTGTAGCTAATATTTCCGGTTTAAGTACTTTTGGACAAGTAGATGAAATAAAAAATAAATTAAATACTCTGGCTACGGATGTAAACACGATTCCTTCCAAAATATCTTTTACAAGCTTAGAAGATAAAATTGAATATTTCCAAAATTTAATAAATGAATTAAAAGATGTAGTAAGTGAATCTTCTACTCAGAGTGCAGATATAATTTCTGAAAAGTTTAAAGTTTTTGAAAACTCTTTGGAAAATATTGTAACTGATTCTGATTTCGCAGGGTTCAGATCTGATTTGGCAGATTTTGTTAAAAAAATTATTGATAATTCTTCTGCATTAAATAATAGTTTATCTTACAGTACAGAAAGAATTGAGCATATTTTAACGACAATAAATGATCTTGATTTCGCTGATGATTTTTCTAAAATCAATGATAAATTTTTAGAGTTAACTTCAATTATCGTAGGGATAGATAAAAATCAAAAGGATATTTTAACTTCTTTTGAAGAAAAATTGGCTTTGATTACTTCAGAAGAAAGTTTCCAAGATTTTAAAGCTGATATCTTAAATTATACAAATAATCTAATTAATGATTCATCGTTTATAAAAACCAGCTTACAGTTATACTCGGAAAAAGCTGAAAAAACTTTGCAAGCTATTGAAAATATTGATTATAAAGAAGATTTTGAACTTCTACAATCCAGAGTGTCAGAATTAGAAGATTTGTTAAAAGCTTATTCTCAATCAAATAGTTATGAGTTTCAAAATTTAGAAAAAAGTTTAGCATCAATCGTAACGGATTCAGACTTCGCAGGCTTTAAGTCTGATTTAGCAGAATTTGTTCAAAAAATTATTGACAATTCTTCAGTATTAAATGATAGCTTATCTTATAGTACAGAACGAATTGAAAATATTTTATCAACAATTAATTCATTAGATTATAAAAATGATTTTGATAATATTGTAGAAAAAGTTGCGGAATTAAAAAACCTCATAAGTAATATAGATATAAATAATGGTTCTATAAAATCTGAAATTTCAGAAAATTCAGAAAAAATATTAGGACAAATTTCTATTTTAGAAGATTCTTTAAAAAGTATACAAACTAACTCGGAACTTGATACTTTCAGAGAAAGTATAACAGCTCTTTTGTCGCAAGTTAAAGATGATACAAATGCGATAAATTCAGATTTGTCTTATGGAGTTCAAAGATTAGAAAATGTATATGAAATTATAAATTCTATTTCAAATAAGGATGATTTAATTGATGTAGAAGAAAAGATTGATGAATTAAAAAATTTGGTAAATTTATTATCTTCAGATAATTCTAATGTTTTTGAAAATATTCAAAAATCTCTTTCTACAATAGTAACAGATTCTGATTTTTCGGGTTTTAAGTCTGATTTAGCTGATTTTGTCCAAAAAATTATTGATAATTCTTCTGCTTTAAATAATGAGTTGGAGTATACGGCAGAACGAATTGAAAATATTTTATCAACTATTAAAGGAATTGATTTTAGAGAAGATTTTGAAAATATTGTATTAAAAATAAATGAATTAAAAGATGCTTTTGAAGATGGTGCTAAGATTAATTATACAAATTTATCTTTAGAAATTTCTGATTTATCTGGAAATTTAGATAAAAGTTTTTCAAATTTAGATGAAAAAAGACAAGAAATCTATAAGGATTTAAAAGGTGAATTAGCTAATATATTATCAAATATTTATAGTTTGATGGAAGCTAATCCTCAAAAGGCAATAGATGAGTTATCAATATTGTTAAGCCAAATTCCTGAAAAGATTTCAAATATAAAAAATGATATAAGTGCTGATGTAACAGATAATTATGAAAAAGTTAAATCTTTAGTAAATAGTTTAATATCAACTATACAAAATATAAAAGAAGAAATATCTGCAGATAATATTTCTAATAATGAGAAGTTAAATGAAAGTTTTGAAAAAATTAATGATAAATTAAGTGTTCAAATAAATAATTTTACAGAGTTAAAAAATTTACTATCAGAAAATAATAAATTTGAATTATCAAATATTATAGTGGAAATTGAAAACTTAAATAGTAATATTTCTTCTATAATTTCTAATATTAAAACTAATAGTAATTCTAATTACGAATTATTAAAAGATAGTATAGATGAATTAACTATAAATTTGAATAATTTACATTCGGAATTCAATATTGTTTCCGGTCAAAATTCTTCCAAAATTCTTTCTGAAATAGCTGGAGTTTCAGAAAATGTCGGAGCTTTAAAAGAAGAATTCAGACAAGCTGTGGAAAGTAATTTGAATAATTCTTCAAAAATTGTAGACGGAATGGCAGATCTTACAGAACGTATTCATGGTATTCAGGATATTTTTGCTGCAAATTCTTCTCAAAATCTTGAAACTATCCAAACTGTATTAAATGAATTATCTCAAAAAGTTTTAGATGGCGTAGAAGCTCAAAAAGATATTTTTTCTCAGATAAATGAGGCGAGTGAGCAAAAAAAATTAGAATTATTCAGTAATTTATCTTCTAATATAAATGATATTCAAAATTCTATAAATTCTAATAATGAAATATTTAAAACAGTTGTTAAAAATAATATATTGGAAATAAAAGATTTTATCGGCGAAGCAAATAATTCTATTTATGATTCACAAATTGCAAGTGAAAATAAACTTACATCTAAAATTGATGCATTGGAACTTTTGTATCAAGCATTTGAAAATTCTATTTCCGAAACAAATTCAGGAATAAAAAATCTTTTAGAAGATGTAGAGGCTTTAGACTTTTCAGATCAAAGTGAAGTAATTCAAAATAAAATTATTTTGTTAAAAGAATCAATTGAATCTTTAGCAGAAAATATAAATAAAATATTTGA
>ULVF01031374.1_pt1 | contig 15059 bp, 14 predicted proteins | sample 1959201 | NCBI WGS metagenome assembly ULVF01 (sample SAMEA4835779, study PRJEB28245) | human gut metagenome | biome: gut microbiome; material: fecal sample | place: Denmark | collected 2008 | reverse complement strand
GGGTCGAAGAGGATGGCCCAGGGAATATTGCAGTGATATTTGGCTTTGGCTTCGTCCCGCGTACGCAGACCGTAGAAGCCCGATTCAAAGCCCAGGTCCATGACGGCTGTACGGACTACGTTGGGGTTGAGTGTATCCAGGGCTCGGTTGAGGAATTGGAACCACTTGCCGCCTTCGTCAATGAGCTTGCGGGCATTGGCAAAAGATTCTTCTTCAAATAAGTCACCGAAGAAGGTTTCCATAATCGTGGTCAGTCGTTTCAAAGTCTTCTTACGGGTTTCTGGATTTTTTTCGGCCATGATGCGGTTGACCAGGAGGGCGACCGATTCTTTTTGGGCTTTATACATGAGTTTATTCAAGGGAATCATCTCCTGAGGAGTTTAATGAAGTAATGATTAGCGGATGATGAGGACGGGAAGGCCTGAATGGGAGGATACATAGCGGCCGACGCTGCCCAGGAGGACGCTTTGGATACGGCTCAGGCCGCGGCTGCCCATGACGATGAGGTCCGTTTCCGTATCGGCTGCGGTCTGTAAGATGATCGGACCGGGCGAGCCGATTTTATACAGGCATTGCAAGGGGACTTGAGATGACAATTCTTCCTGGCAGCGCAGGAAGACGTTATGACCCTTGGTCCGCATGTGAGCGGCTAATTCCTGTAATTTATGCGGTTCCAGCGTATTGGGGATGGCCGTATCGCGCAGGCTGTCGCTGACGCTGGCGACGTAGAGGACGGTCAGGGAAGCGCCATCTCCTTTGGCCAGGACTTCGGCTTGTTTCAGTGCCTGTAAAGACGATTCAGACCCGTCTACGGGCACCAGGATATGCCGGTATGGGCCTTTCTTTTCATCGCGGGCCAAGAGGACCGGGCAGGGTGCGTGGGTGATGACGTAAGTGCTGACGCTGCCGAGAAGAAAATTCTTGAGGGCCTGGCCGCCGCCGCGGCCCATGCAGATGAGGTCTGCCGATTGGGATTTCTGTTCTGCCAGGATGGCCGCTTCCGGGGCGCTGAGTTCAAAAATAGACTGGACTGACAGGGAAGCGGGTATCATGGCGGCAAATTTTTTTAACAGTCCTGTGCTGTTGGCCTGGGCCGAAGCCGTCATTTCATCCATAGTCAGTTCACTCGTATTTTCCATTTGCCCGAACTGGTTGATGATATCGGCCATATTGGCGACGCTCAGCAGGGTAATGGCACCGCCAGTGATCCTGGCGATGTCGATGGCGTGCTGCAAGGCTTGTTTAGAATGATCGGATCCGTCGATAGGGACGAGGATATGCTGATATGATTTCATAAAAATACCTCCTTCAAGGGTACCTTTAGGATAGCCTTGAAGGAGGCTGGCGTCAAAGTGGTTTTGCCGTATACGAACTATAGCTCTTGTGTTATAATTAGGTATACGAATATTTTTTGTTACATAAAGGAGCTTTTATGGAGTTGGAAAGACGTGAATATGAATATATCCGTAAAATTGCTGAGACAGGGAGTTTCATAGCGGCAGCCGAAAAATTATACATCACCCAGCCGTCGTTGAGCCAGTTCATCCGCCGCATCGAGCGCCATGTCGGTGCGGAACTCTTTGACCGTTCCCATCAGCCTGTGACCTTGACCGAAGCCGGGCGTATCTATCTGGACATCGAAGGGCAGATCCAGGACTTGTGCAAGGTCCGGGAACAGCGTATCCAGGATTTGGGGCAGACCGTTGGCGGCACCGTGCGCATCGGCAGTTCCAATTATCGCAGTTCGACCATCCTGGCGCGGGCTATTCCCATCATCAACGAACGCTATCCGCACATCGATATCTGCCTGGAAGAAGGGACGACGCGGGAATTGGAAGATTTCGCCATCCAGGGAAAGACGGATTTTTCTATCGTCGTTAAGCCTACAGGGCATAGGGACTTGGATTATATCGAACTTTTCCGGGAAGAATTGCTCTTGGCTGTCTCGCCGGACTGGGGCCTGGGGCGGGAACCGCTGCATGACGAGGGCCTCCACTCCCGCTATCCTGTCTTTGATTATCACAGCCTCGACGGCCATCCCTTCCTGGTCATGAAAGAAGGCCAGGAACTGCGCCATTCCTTTTTTGCCCTTGTCGAAGCCCTGGATATATCGCCGACAGTGGCCCTGGAAACGACGGACATGGCCACGGCCCAGACCCTGGCCGGCATCGGCGTCGGCGCGGCTATCGTACCGGGTGGCCTGGCTCTGGCCAATATCCCAGCTGTGGAACCGAAGTATTTTTCCCTGCGGGCCTATCTGGACGACTGGGATATCGTCCTGGCCTATAAACGGGGACGTTACTTGTCCAAGGCCGATAAAGCCGTCATCCGCGTCATCTGTGACGTCGCTGGTTGAAAAGCGCTGTCGCGTAGCGGCTTCTGCCATCCCCTAACCACTAGCTACTAACCACTAACCACTAAAAAAAGCGCTGTCTTTATAAGACAGCGCTTTTTGCATTCCCAAACGGATTATTTTGCGAAGTAACGAGCCAGGAGGCCATCGAATACACGGCCATGACGAGCTTCGTCTTTTGCCATTTCATGAACAGTGTCATGGATAGCGTCGAGGTTGAGCTGTTTAGCGAGGGTTGCGATTTCTTTCTTGCCTGCGCAAGCGCCCTGTTCAGCAGCAGCACGCATTTCGAGGTTGGTCTTGGTGTCGTCCGTAACGACTTCGCCGAGGAGTTCAGCGAATTTAGCAGCGTGTTCAGCTTCTTCGAAAGCGATGCGTTTGTAGGCTTCAGCGACTTCCGGATAGCCCTGGCGGTCAGCGACACGGCTCATAGCGAGGTACATGCCGACTTCGGAGCATTCGCCTGTGAAGTTGAGGTGGAGGCCTTCGAGGATGCGTTCGTCGACGCCTTTAGCGATGCCTACGCGATGTTCGTCAGCGTATTCTTTGACACCAGCGACGAGTTCCGTGAATTTTTCTTTCGGAGCGCCGCACTGAGGACACTTTTCCGGAGCTTCCGTACCTTCATAAACAAAACCGCAGATACCGCATACAAATTTTTTCATCATTCATTCCTCCTGATATTATAATACATTTTGAATAAAATGGATATTAACTGAATACTAACAAATAACTTTTATTTGTTATGGCTACATTGTAACAGACTGATGGGGGAAAATCAAGAGTAATTTTGTAAAACTTTTAATTGAAAATAATTATTGATTAAAAAATAAGGCCTTGGAGGGGCGAGGCGGCACCATTTTATTGCAATTTATACATGAGTCTTATATAATGGAGGTAGTATTCAGAAAAAGCCAAGACGATACGATTAGCATAGAAAGAGACTGAATTTTGGAGGTTACGCCTATGTGGAAGAAAAAAGTAGCATGCATCCTGGCTGTCATGGCCTTGTGTGGGACCATGGCTGCCGGTGCGGCCGATTATACGATCCTGGAAAAAGCGGATAAAGTCGAAACGACGGTCTACGGGACGACCCAGACCGGTTCCCTGAACGACCGCATCGCGGCGCTGGACAAGCTGCTCAACGGTCAGTCGACGGTATCCGGCAGTCTGCAGGATAAAACTAATGCCCTATATAAAGATGTATATGGGAATTCCGGTTCCGATTTGTCCCTGTTGACGGCAGTCAACCTCATGCAGTGGCAGTATTCCGGCCAGATTACCGATGAACCCCTGCTGGTCCGCATCGAATCGCTGGAACAGAGCATCGACGGCAAGACCATGAGCGGCTCCCTGGAAGGCCGTGTCCTGGCCCTGCGCCGCACGCTCCTGGGCAATAAGAAGTACGTCTCCCAGACCGTGACCATTCCGGCCAATACGCTGGTGACGATGACCAATATCGACGCCCTCAACTCGAAGACCATTCAGGAAGGCGACGTCGTCCGCTTTGCCGTGGCTGATGATATCTGCGTCGGCGACGTCATCGCCATTCCCCGCGGCATGGAAGCGACGGGGACCGTCACCAAGGCCCGGAAGTCCGGCCGCTTTGGCAAGGACGGCAAAATCGAAATCACCTATGACAACGTCCGCGCTGCCGACGGTTCGCCCGTAGCCCTGACGGTCGGCGATAAGACGAAAGAAGAATATAAGCGCATGGCCGGTGCTGTCGGCGCGTCTGCTGCCGGGGCCATCATCCTCGGACCAGTCGGCCTGGTCGGCGGCCTTTTCGTTCATGGCAATGAAGTCGATATCCCGGCAGGGACGACGATGTACGCCGAAACCAAGGAAAATGCCGAAGTCGTCGGTTTCAAGGAAAATGGCGTCATGGATGACATGAAGACGGCCAATATGGCTGCCAGTGGCGTACAGGTGCCGACCTTTGCGCCTGTCACCAATAGTGATGTCGACAACAGCGGGGCTGGCGATGCCGGTACGTACACCGACACCGATACGGCGCCTCAGAGCAGCAACGGCGATTTGCAGGCCGGACTGAAAGATGGTACGGTTACGCCTGTCGACCTGTACAACAGCAAACACAATGACGACCAGCAGGCCGTCGTAACCATTCAATCCAATACAGCAGGTGACGCGAATGAATAAAACGTGGACAGCGGCGATGATCGCAGCCCTGCTGCCTCTGACCTTTTCGGCCAGTGCAGCTGATACAGCGAAACTTCATACAGATAAGGTCATGGCCGTTCCCGTGACAGAAAAGAAAATCCTGCCCGTCGATTTGGACCAGGCTTCTGCTTCGCAGGACGTCGTCCTGCCGCAGCAGCCTGTCCACATGACGGCTAATACATTCGTCGCCCGCAACTCCGACGGCTATGTCAAGAGCCGGGGCAATGTCGACATCAAGCAGGGCATGGATGAAATCCATGCCAACTATGTCGAAGGCAACATGAAGAGCGGCGTCTACCATACGAAAGGACCCGTAGTCTACGTCAACGAAACCAATGCCCTGACGGGCCAGGACGTGACCTATAACAGCCAGAACGGCAGCATGACCATGGATAAGGTCGAAGGCTTCGTCGGCCCGACGACATACGTCCGCGGGACCGATGCCGAAATGTACGATAATATCGGCTATATCAAGCATGGCCTGATTACGACGCCTCACGCCGTCGCCAAGACGCCGGACTATTATATTACCGGTGATGACATCCGCATCTATCCGGGCGAAAAGTTCACGGCAGAAAATACGGCCCTCTGGTTCAAGCACATCCGCCTGTTCACATATGGCCATTATGAAGGCCGCCTGGACAGTGAACATACGAAATCTTCTTTATTCACGCTGCTGCCGCGGCCGACCTACAACAGCGATGACGGCATCGGTGTCCGGGGCTATGCCGATGTGCCCCTCAACCAGTCCGGCGACCTGAGCTTCCATGCCAGCTATGCCCTGAATAGCAAGAATGGCTTCAAGCCGGCGGCCCAGCTCCAGAAGAATACTAAAATCGGCACTTTCCGTTTTGGCTACAGCAAAGAAGAAAGTACCGATAACGACAATAATATCTGGGCTACGAAGTGGCCGGAACTGGAATACTTTGCACCGCGCATCCATCTCGGCGATACGGGTATCTATATCGATTCCAGTGCCAACTGGGGCCGCTGGGCTGAAGACGGCGTCAAGACGGGGACGCATAAGGGCTTCCGTACGGAAATCACTCATACGCCCATTCCCTTGTGGCAGCGGGCCAATGTCCGCTTCTTCGCCGGCTATCGTAAGGATTTATATTCTACCAATGATGCCCAGCGCCGCGATCCCTATTCGGGCGTCATCCTCAACCAGGGCATCAACGACCGCCTGTGGACCAGCTTCTGGTATAAGAAACACAATGTCAGCGGCTATACGCCGTACCGCTTCGATACCCTCGATGACCCGCGCCAGCATGGCATGTCCATCGGCTACGTCCTGACGCCGCGGGATACGGTCATCTTCACTTGGGCTCAGGACCTCGACGATGACCATATTTCGGACCGCAATTACACCTGGGTCCGCGACCTCCACTCGTTCATTGCTACCATCACGTATAAACAAGTCGATAAAGAATGGCAGGTCAAAATAAAGGCCAAGGACTTCGATTTCTAAAAGGGGAGAGGACAGGAAAACTTTTTGCTATCATGCGCAGTCCCTTTCTCTTCCGCGTTTGTAGGGGTCGCCACGTGGGCGACCTGTTAGGATTTGGAGGATTCTTCTAGCAATCTGATTGGGAATCGTACATATCCCCAGAGCGGGCTCGCCACGTGCGAGCCCCTACAATGTAAAAAAGGGCTTGTCGTCATGCGACAAGCTCTTTTTTTTACCCTCTTTTTACAGGGCGTATTTGCATTTTTGCGCTATAATGGAATAAAGTGAGAAAACTAGATTTTACATGAAAGGACTGTCGCTTTATGCCTTTGATTTACTGTGTAGAAGATGATGAAAATATTCGTGAACTCGTCGGTTATGCCCTGCGCAGCCAGGACTTCGAGGTGGAAACCTTTGCTGACAGCAAGGAATTCTGGCCGGCTTTGGAGAAGCGGACACCGGCTTTGTTCCTCTTGGATATCATGCTGCCCGGTGAAAGCGGCAATGATATCCTTGACAAACTGCGCAAGACTCAGCAGTACAAGACACTGCCCGTCATCATGCTGACGGCCAAGACCAGCGAATACGATATCGTCAGGGGCCTCGATGGTGGCGCCGATGACTACGTCTGCAAGCCCTTCGGCATCGTCGAGCTCATTTCCCGCATCCGCGCCGTCCTGCGCCGTTCGGGCCGGCAGAGTACGGAAACGAACCTCTATACGTATGGCACCGTTTCCCTGGACCAGGAAAAACATATCGTAACCGTCGACGGCAAGCCCTGCCACTTGACGGTCAAGGAATTTGAACTCCTGCGCTACCTCCTGGTCAATACGGATATCGTCCTCAAGCGGGAACAGATCATGGAAGCCGTTTGGGGCTTCACGTATGAAGGCGAAAGCCGGACCATCGATATGCACATCAAGAGCCTGCGCCAGAAACTGGGCGACGGCGGCAAGATTATCCATACTGTGCGCGGCGTGGGCTATGTCATCGGAGGGAACGTATGAAGCGGAAAGTCTACCTCAGCCTGCTGACCATGGGGCTGGCCTGTATGGCCGTGACCCTGCTCATTTCGACGTGGTTCTTCTGGAACTCCACGCAGCACCAGATACAGCAGGAACTGGTCATGGCCATGGACGTCGTCGAGACGACGATCGAGGAAGGGAAGGATACGTCCGTGTATTTGAAGAAACTCGGCGTCCACGAGACGGATGGCCTGCGCATTACCTGGATCAATACCGATGGCGATGTCCTCTTTGAATCGGACTATGACAAAGGGGTCATGGAAAATCACCTGGCCCGGCCGGAAGTCCAAGAGGCCATCGAGAACGGCAAGGGGACGGCCGTCCGCGATTCCCAGACCGTATCCAAGGCCCTCTATTATTATGCTAAGAAACTGCCCGACGGGACAATCCTGCGGGTCAGTCTGGAACGGGATGCTTTTTACGCCCATTTCCTCAGCCTCCTGCCCTGGGCGCTGCTGCTCCTGGGCTTGTCGGCCCTGGCCTGCATCAAGGTGTCGCGCTTGCTGACGACGAGCCTCCTCAGCCCGCTCCGGCAGACGGCCCGGTTCATCCGCCAGATCAACGACACCGACGTGAAGATGGTGCAGCCGCCGCGGGTCGACCATGAATTGCAGCCTTTGGTCGATAAGATTTTTTTGCAGAGCCAGACCATTACCGACAATATGCGCAGCCTCGAACAGCAACGCAATATCATGCGCCTCATCATGGAAAATCTCCAGGAAGGCGTCATCCTGACGGACCAGGCCTGCGGCATTGCCGGTCTCAACCTGCGGGCCGCCCATTTCCTCGGCGCCGGCCAGACCCAGGACGTCTTGCAGCGCAATCTGAAGGAACTCCTGCCCGATGTATCCTGGGATACGCTGCAGCACATCGACAGTGCCTGTGACGTGAAACTGACCCGGGCCGACCGACTGTACCTGCTGACCATCCAGCCTGTCTATAAAGATGATGATTTCTATGGCATGCTCTTCATCATCGACGACGTGACCGAACAGGAGCACCGGGAACAGCTGCGCCGGGAATTCACGTCCAACGTATCGCACGAACTGAAGACGCCCCTCACGTCGATCAGCGGCTTTGCCGAAGTATTGTCGACGGGCATTTTCAAGAATAAAGACGATGTCATCCATTTCGGCACACTTATCCGCAAGGAAGCCCTGCGCCTCTTGCAGATGATTGAAGAAATCATGCACCTGGCCCGCATCGAAGACGGCAAGCGCCAAATCCATCCCGAACGGCTGCGCCTCAGCGGTTTGATTCAGGATATCGTAGAATTCATGGAACCGGTCCTGATGGAAAAGAAAGTCACTGTCCACTGTACCATGGACGATACGGAAGTATGGGCGGACCGCGGCCTGTTCCGGGAAATGATCATGAACCTCCTGGACAATGCCGTCAAGTACAACCGGCCTGGCGGCCATGTCTACATCGATGTCCGCCACGACGGCCACAAGGCCTTCTTCGTCATCCGCGACACGGGCATCGGCATCCCGGAAGATAAACAGCAGCGCGTCTTTGAACGCTTTTACCGGGCCGATTCCAGCCGTTCCCGCAAGATCAAGGGGACGGGCCTGGGTCTGGCCATCGTCAAGCACATCGTCGAACAGCATCACGGTACCATTGCCTTGAACAGCAAAGAAAACGAAGGCACGACCATCACCGTCACCCTGCCGATATAGGGGAGTGTATGGAGGTATCTACCATCATGCAAGGTTCCTTTTGCTTTATAGTTTGTAGAACTGAGTTTGTAGTTTGCAGAAGATGCTTTAAATTTAAAACCATTCACTACAAACTGCAAACTAAAAACTCTAAAAAGAGACTGTCTTAGGACGGTCTCTTTTTTTACAATATTTTACAATACATACATAAAGTCCTTACATCTCCTTGGTAGGATAAAACTGTATTCAGAATCAGGAACATCTCAGATTCGTTTATTTAAAGGAGAGGATTTTTTATGAAGTGGAAAAAGTTAGTTCTTGTCGCCTTAGCTGCTACCATGGCCATTGGGGCTGCCGGTTGCGGAAGTCAGCAGAAAGCTGATTCCGGGAAAGGCGCTGCCGTTTCCGGAAGCATTACCGGTTCTGGTTCTTCGGCTTTGCTGCCGTTGGTCAAAGATGCTGCCGAAAAATTCAAGGCCAACAATAAGGACGTTACGATCACTCTTAATGCCGGCGGTTCTGGCACGGGTCTGAAACAGGTTTCCGATGGTTCTGTCGATATGGGTAACTCCGACGTACCGGCTGAAACGAAACTGGACAAAGCTAAAGCTGAAAAGCTGGAAGACCACAAAGTCTGTGTCATGACAGTCGCTACGATCATCAATAAAGACGTCGGCGTCAAGAACTTGACCCGTCAGCAGTTGCAGGACGTATTCACGGCCAAAGTCACCAACTGGAAAGATGTCGGCGGTAAAGATATGCCTATCGTCCTGGTTACCCGCCCGAAGACGTCCGGTACGCGTGCCCTGTTCAAACAGTACGCTATCAACGGTGCTGAAGAAGCGGACAACAAATCCCTGGAAACGGATAACTCCGGTATCCTCATCCAGAGCGTCGCTCAGAATCCGGGTGCTATCGGCTATGTCGCTCTGCCGTATCTGCTCAATAACGACACGGTCGATTCCGTTTCTATCGATGGCGTAGCTCCGACACTGGAAAACACCTATAACAGTACATACAGTGTATGGGGTTATGAACACATCTACACCAGCAAAGAACCGAAAGCTGCCGTCAAGGCCTTCATCGAATACATCACAGGCGCTGATTACGGCAAACGCATCGAAGAACTCGGCTATGGCGTAAGCTCGAAGATGCAGACCAAAGAAGTTCACTAATTTACTGGAGGAGCGGGTATGAATACAATCGAAACGGTAGTCCAACGGGCTCACCGCAACGAGAAAGCAGCCAAAACGTTCATCACTATTTGCGGCATCGGTATGGCACTGGTGCCCCTTCTCATTGGCGCTTTTCTCTTCATTAAAGGTACAGATACATTTTTCACATTTGGCCACAGCGTGACGGAATTCCTTTTTTCCGGTCAGTGGAAGCCTAGCGATACGGCAGAAGGTAGCGGTCAGGTCGGCGCAGCTATGTTCCTGGCTGGCTCGCTGGTCACCTGTCTCTTGTCGCTGATCATTTCCCTGCCTTTCAGTCTGGCATCGTCCATTTACATGACGGAAATCGCGACGCCCCAGCGGCGCCGCCTCATTCAGCCGGCTATCGAATTGTTCACGGGTATCCCGTCGGTTGTCTATGGCTTCGTCGGCATGACCGTCCTCATTCCGGCACTGCGTCATATTTTCCCCATGCCTTTTGGCTTTTCCGTTTTAGCTGCCGGCATTGTCCTGGCTATCATGATTTTCCCGACCATTACGACCATGGCCGCCGATGCCATGGCCGCCGTGCCCAAGTCGTGGCGTGAAGCTTCTTATGGCCTCGGCGCGACGCGCTGGGAAACGATTGCCCACGTCGTACTTCCGGCCGCCAAGAGCGGTATCTTCACCGGCATCATCCTGGGCCTGGCCCGCGCTTTGGGCGAAGCCCTGGCTGTCGCCATGGTCATCGGCCAGATGAAAGTCTTCCCGACGTCCCTGTTCCTGCCGGCCTGCACGCTGACGACGGCTATTTCGGCCGATATGGGCGGCGCCATGGAAGGCGGCGAATACAACGCTGCTTTGTGGACGATGGCTCTGGTCCTGTTCCTGCTGTCGTTTCTGTTCATCTTTGTAATCCACCAGATCAATGCCGCTTCCGAATTAAAAGGAGGACGGAGTTAATATGACAAGTATTGAAACGAAAAAACAGAAAGATAAAATGATGACGGCCATCTTTACCGGCGGTCTCGCCTTTGCCGTCATCCTGCTCATCGCCTTTGTCCTCTACGTCGTCGTCAGCGGCGTCAGCGGCATGACCCCGCAGCTCCTGTCCTTCAGCCCGACCGGTCTGGGGAACATGTTCTTCAATACGATTTACCTCGTCGTTCTGGCCCTCGTCGCCAGTACCATTACGGGGATCCCGGCCGGTATCTTCCTGGCCGAATACGCCAAGAAAGGGCGCATCACTCATTGGGTCCGCATGGCCGTCGAAACCCTGGCCTCCCTGCCGTCTATCGTCGTCGGCTTGTTCGGCTACCTGGTCTTCATCGTCATGACCGGTTCTCAGTGGAACCTCATGGCCGGCGCCCTGGCCGTATCCATCCTGACCCTGCCTTTGGTCACGTCCGTTACCGAAGACGCCCTGCGCAACTTGCCGCCGAGCTACCGCAACGGCAGCCTGGGCCTGGGTGCCTCTCATTGGCAGACTATCTGGCACGTCCTCTTGCCGGCCTGCTTCCCGCGCATCATGACCGGCCTCATCCTGGCCGCCGGCCGTGGCTTCGGTGAAGCCGCTGCCCTGATGTTCACGGCCGGTATGTCGACAGACATCGACTGGACGAACTGGGATATTACGGCCACGTCGTGTCCGCTCAATCCCTTCCGTCCCGGCGAAACACTGGCCCTTCACATCTGGGCCCTGCGTACGGAAGCCCTTCATGCAGACGCTGCCCAGCAGGCTGCTGCGTCGTCGGCCATCCTGATGATCATGGTCCTCGTCTTCAGTCTGGCTGCACGCTACTTCAGCTATCGAATTGACAAGAAAATGGGAGGAAATAAATAATGGCAGAAATGACTACGACGCTGACCGGCTTTGCCGCAGCGACGATTGAAAAGAAACGGGCTGCAGAAGCCGTACAGGAAGGCGCACAGGCTGCTACGGGTACGGCGGAATATACCTTTGATGTCAGCCACATGGACCTCTTCTATAATGAGTTCCAGGCCTTGAAAGACATTAACATGAAAATCAGGAAAAATGAAATCACAGCCCTCATCGGCCCGTCGGGCTGTGGCAAGTCGACGTTCCTCAAGACGCTGAACCGCATGAACGACTGGGTCGAAGGCTGCCGGGTCACTGGCGATATCCGCTTTGAAGGCAAGGATATCTTCAAGGAAGTCGACCCCCTGGCCCTGCGTTACCGTGTCGGCATGGTCTTCCAGCAGCCGACGCCGTTCCCGAAGAGCATCTATGAAAATATCGCTTATGGTCCGCGTATCCAGGGCATCAAGGATAAGAAGCAGCTCGATGCTATCGTCGAAAAGAGCCTGCGCCAGGCTGCCTGCTGGGATGAAATGAAGGACCGCCTCAATAAGAGCGCTCTCGGTCTTTCCGGCGGCCAGCAGCAGCGTCTCTGCATTGCCCGTACCTTGGCAGCGGATCCGTCAGTCATCCTCATGGACGAACCGACATCGGCATTGGACCCGATTTCGACGCAGAAAATTGAAGACCTGGCCTTGGAACTGAAGGAAAAATATACCATTGTCATCGTCACGCACAGCATGCAGCAGGCTCGCCGCATTTCCGACAAGACGGCATTTTTCCTCTTAGGCGAACTCATTGAATACAATAATACCCTGGACATGTTTACCAATCCGTCTAATCCTAAGACGGAAGAATACATTACCGGCCGTTTCGGTTAAGAGGAGGAAAGGGACTTATGCTGGAAGTTTACGAAAAATCCGTAGCAGAATTGAAACACAATATGATTAACCTGGGCATGAAGGTCGAACAGGCCGTCGAAAATGCCTGGAAAGCGCTGGAAGACAAGGACATCGAATTGGCTCAGCGCATTTACGATGGCGACGATGTCATCGATGATTTGGTCAAGAACTGTATGAAGAAAGACTTGACCATCAGTATGATGCAGGGTCCCGTAGCGGCTGACTATCGGAGCTTGATGGCGACGTTGAAAATCCTCTCCGACTTAGAACGGATTGCCGATCACTGCGCCGACATCAGCCACTACGTCATCCATTTGGAACAGACCCATCACAACGTGCCCTTGCCGCAGGGCATTAAGGAAATGTACGGCGTCATGGCCTCCATGGTCAGCGATGTTATCGATTTCTACAAGGAACGGGGCACTTCGTCTCAGGCCAGCCTCATGCGTGATAAAGACGATATCGTCGACCAGGCTTTCAATAACCTCATGGAAACCTTGGCTGCCGAAATGGTGGCTCATCCGGAAAACTCCAAGGATTACATCGACCTGGTCCTGGTCATAAAATACATCGAACGCATGGCCGACCACGCCAACAATATCGCCGAATGGCTCATCTACCGCGATACCAACGAAATCCGTATTTAGTAATTTGTAGGGGCGCCCACGTAGGGCGCCCGCTTTCGTATATGTGGGAATTTCGTACAGTGCCAGATTCGTGGCTCGTAGCTCGTCGGGGCCGCTGCACGAAGGTTTTTGCCATCATGCAAGGCCCCTTTTTGGCTTTATCTTTTGTAGTGCGGAGTTTGTAGTTTGCAGAGAAAAGCTTTAAATTTAAACCCATCTGCTAACAACTAACAACTAGCCACTAACAACTTGAAAGGAGCTGTCGCGATGCGACAGCTCCTTTTTGGGGCTCCCATCATAGGGGAGCTGGCCGCCAAAGGCGGTCTGAGAGGTTGGTACGAATCACTAGTTCCCTAATATTCTGGCGGCATGTTCTTTTTCGTATGCGGCATGGAGAGGGCATCGCCGGGATACTGGTGGTATTTGACGGGTGATGTCGTGAAGCCGCGGCCTACGACTTCCGAGGCGTCGCTGATGATCATGAAAGCCTGGGGGTCGAGTTTGTTGACGATTTCTTTGACTTTGGCCACTTCGGTCAGTTTTATGACGGCGTAGATGACCCGTTTATCCTGCATGGTATAGGCGCCCTGGCCGTGGAGATAGGTGGCGCCGTGGCCGACGTAGCGCATGAGGACCTGGGCGATCGGCGTGGCCCGGTTGGAAATGATGATGACGCTTTTACGCTGTTTCAGGCCGATGACGACTTTGTTGGTAATGAAGGCGGCGATGTAGATGGCGACGAAGGTCAGGACGGCTCGTTCCAGGGAGAAGAGCCAGGCTGCGGCCAGGAGGATGACCAGATTGAGAATCATCGTGACCGTACCCATTTCCAGGGAATAATATTTCTTGACGATGGCACCGATGACGTCCAGGCCGCCGCTGTTGCCATTGTATTTGTAGATGATGCCGAAGCCGATGCCCGACAAGATACCGCCGGTAATGGATGACAGCATGGCGTCGTGCATGATGTTCCACGTCGACAGGAAGGACGTGACATCGACCAGGACCGAGAGCATGATTGTACCGACGATGCTTAGGACTGTATAGCTGCGGCCCATGAATTTGTAGCAGGCGATCATGATCGGGATGTTGAGGATGAAGATGCCAATGCCGACGGGGAGGCCGGTCAGGAAGTAGAACATGATAGCTACCCCGCTGAGGCCGCTGCTCAATAAGTGGAAGGGGATGAAGAAGGCATTCATGCCGATGGCGACGACCAGACTGCCGACAAAGGACGCCAGGTAGGGGACGGCTAATTCCCAAAGGGTAGGTGAAGTCAGGGTTTTCATAATTTTTTTTCCTCCGTGTTGAATGAAGAATTGTAAAGTAAAGGAAAAAACGGTATAATCATTATAGTATAATGATGAAAGTGTGCATTCACAGAGGATGCGCAAAGGGCGCTGTTCTCTGCTGTCGTCTCATTATAACATAGGGAAAATTTTAATCAATAAGACAATGCACATTTTATGCACGGAGTGAAAGTATGATGAATATAGTAGAAAAAGGATATGGGAAAATTAATCTGGCCCTGGCCATAACTGACCGTCGTGCCGATGGTTATCACAATATTGATACTATCTTTCAATCGATAGGCCTTTGCGATACCGTGACCGTGAGCGAAGCCGATGCGTTCGAGCTCACTTGTTCGCAGCCGTCGCTGGCCTGCGACGAAACGAATCTGGCCTATAAGGCTTGGAAGGCACTTTGTCCGTATAAAAAGGACAATCAACAAGTGACCATCCATATCGAAAAGCATATCCCCATCGCCGCCGGACTGGCCGGCGGCAGTACCGATTGCGCCGCTGTCCTGCGCGGCCTCAACCGCCTCTGGGGGCTGGAGCTGCCAGAAACAGAACTCTGCCGTCTCGGTGCCGGTCTCGGTGCCGACGTG
>ULVF01037500.1_pt1 | contig 15073 bp, 9 predicted proteins | sample 1959201 | NCBI WGS metagenome assembly ULVF01 (sample SAMEA4835779, study PRJEB28245) | human gut metagenome | biome: gut microbiome; material: fecal sample | place: Denmark | collected 2008 | reverse complement strand
TACAGTCGGTTAAAAATCATGATATGGCAGATGACAATATTGTTGCCGAAGAAAGCGATAAATCATCTGACAATGATACCTCGTCTGAGATTAAAGAGGATGAGAACAGCTTGCAGCAGGATGATAAAAATGATATAGGGCGAAGTGAGGATAAGACAGATAGTGGCGATATTGCAAGTGATGAAAAAGAAGATGGGAAGAATTTAAAAAAGAAAAATACTTCTAAAAAAGATGCCCTAAAAAATGAAAGTTCAGGTGAGAGTAAGAAATCTAAAAAAGAAAGCGGTTTAAAAAATAAAAGTAATACCAGGAATGACAAAAGTATTTCCGCAAATAAAAATACGGAAAAAAAGAGTAATGTATCAGAAAAAAATACAAATAAAAAGAACACAACAAGGAAAAATAAGAAAAATAAGGATGCTGCAAAGAAGAACACATCTGATAAGAATACAAAAAAAGATAATACTTCTGTATCAGATAAAAATTCAACCGATGAAAAAGATGATAAAAATTATATCAAATGTGATGTGACGATTGATTGTACTATTCTTCTTTCAAATATGGATAAACTAAATAAAAATGCGAGAAAATATGTGCCCGACAGCGGAAAGCTGCTTGATAAAACAAGCATTAAAATAAAAAAAGGTTCTTCGGCATATGATGTGCTGACAGCGGTATGCAAGCTAAAAAAGATTGCATATGATGCTGAATATTCACCAATTTACAAAACTTCATATGTAAAGGGGATTGGTTATCTCTATGAAAAGATGGCAGGTGATATGAGCGGCTGGCTTTATCTTGTTGATGGAGTTACGCCAAATGTAGGGTCATCGGCTTATAAACTGAAAGGTGGAGAGCATATAGAATGGACTTACACCTGCAGCGGCAGGGCGGGGAGTTGATAATATATAGATTTTTTACATTCAAGATTTGTATATGTGCACACTTGACACAAATTTTATAAAAAACATATGCAGAAATGAGGATTAGTATAGTGAAAAAAGGATTGTTAAGAGAATTGCACCCGGCAGTAAGTATGTTTTATTTTATCATGCTGCTTATAATGACAATGTTTACACTAAATCCAGTGATAATAACAGTGTCGTTTGTGATGGCATTGTTTGGAGTATTAAGGCATAAAGGAACAGGAGCACTAAAAATGACAGCAATGTTATTTGTTCCGATAATGTTATTTTCAGTGATAATACTTCCAATTTTTAATCACAACGGAGTAACGCCTCTGTTTTATGTAAACGATATGGCAGTAACATTGGAAAATATTATATATGGATTGTTTATGACAATAATGCTCATGGCGGTGTCACTGTGGTTTGTAACGGCAGGATGCATGACAGACTCAGAAAAAATACTATATATAACAGGAAAAATATCACCTAAAATTTCACTTGTAATCTCAATGGTGCTGCGTTTCATACCGATGATGATAAAAAGATGGTGGGAGATACATGAAGCACAGATAGGAATGTTATGTACACAAAATACGGGGATGATACCCAAAGCAAAGCAATTCACAAAAGAATTGTCAATTCTCATATCGTGGAGTCTTGAAAACTCCATAGACACATCTGTATCAATGGAATCAAGAGGATACGGAACAGGCAGAAGAAGCAGTTACCACAGATTTAGGATAAAAAAGAGGGATATAATATTCATGATTGCATTTATAGCCATATCTGTATTGATAATATACACATTGTGCACGGGAAGATTTGAAACATACTACTTTCCGGAAATTGAAATAAAAAAAGCAGATGCGGTGGCAGTATCAGCGGTCATATTCCAGTGTATATATATGTGTGCTGCACTTATATGATATAAAATGAATGTAAATTTTAAAGTAAAAAATATATGCTTGTGAAACTATCGCAACATATATGAAGTATTTTAAACACAAAAGTGTAAAAGGAAAGCTGTATATCAAAAATCAATCTCAAAATTCTTCATTCAGAAGAATCCGAGAGTTTATAAATAGGCGTTTGCGAAACTCTCAGTAAACTATACTTTGTATATGCTGCACAAAATTTAACAATATGTAATGAGTTTCGCAATTGCCTAGAGTTTATAAACTAGGAAAGGAGGTCACAATGCTTAAATTTGATAATGTTTCATTCAGATACCCCAATCAGTCCCAAAATGCAATAACAGATATCTCTTTCGAGATAAAAAAAGGCGAGTTTGTTTTGCTCTGCGGGGACTCAGGCTGTGGTAAGACTACGCTGTTAAGGCACGCAAAGAAAAATCAGATACCGACAGGGCATGGCAGCGGAAAAATGTATTTTGACGGGAAAGACATAGAGTTTATGGACGACCGGGAGAGTGCCGCATTGATAGGATATGTCGGGCAAAGCCCTGACGGACAGATAGTGACGGACAAGGTCTGGCATGAGCTTGCCTTTGGACTTGAGAGTCTTTCATTTGACAGGGAAACAATGTACAGACGGATTGCTGAAATGTCAGAGTATTTTGGGATAAGCGGCTGGTATGAAAAAAAGACTGATGAATTGTCGGGAGGCCAGAAACAGATATTAAATCTTGCGTCCGTTATGGTAATGCATCCCAAAATACTGATACTCGATGAACCTACATCGCAGCTTGATCCCGTTGCAAGTGAGAGATTTTTGCAGAACATATTCAGATTGAACAGGGATTTTGGTGTGACGATACTCATATGTGAGCAGAGAGTACATGAAGTTATTCACATGGCAGACCGTGTCATGCTAATGAAAGACACAAGACTTATCGGATTTGATGATGTGAGAACGATAGTGCATCAAATGAAAGAAAAATCCAGCAAGGTCTATGAAGCACTTCCGGGTTATATGAAACTTTGGAGTGAGTATGGTAAAATGGGAAAACTGCCATTGACGATAAGAGATGCAAAATTGTGGATAGAGGACATAAAAAACGACATATCTGTTAAAATAAATGCTCACAATAAAATATCTGAAAAAGAAATGACAGACGATAGGGAACGTATGAATAATACTGCGGTGAAACCTAAAGCTGAGGCAGTGGTAAAAAACAAATCTGAACAGGACGGTATCAGACCGCATAAAAAGTCTGAAAATGACAGAAAAATAAAAGATATATTAATATCAGCAGAAAATTTAAGTTTTTCATACGGAAAAAATGAGATTTTAAAGGATTTTTCGATAGACATAATAGGTGGAAAAATTTATGCGGTTATGGGCGGAAACGGTTCTGGAAAGACAACAGCATTAAAAATACTTGCAGGCATTTACAAAAAGAAAGGCGGCAGGATTAAAAAGCTAAAAGATTTAAGAAGTGTATATCTGCCGCAAAATCCGCAGACCGTATTTACTGAGATAAGTGTTTATGATGAACTGATGGAAGTATTTAAAAGTCACAGGGATTTATATGAGGGAGCACAGTTTGTTGACAATAATATAAAAGAAATGCTTGAAAAAATGGAGTTGTCAGAAAAAAAAGACTCGCATCCGTTTGATTTAAGTGTTGGACAGCAGCAGAGACTTGCAATAGGAAAAGTATTGCTGCTAAAACCTGATGTTTTGATGCTTGATGAGCCGACAAAGGGAATTGACGGGGAGTTTAAGAAAAAGCTTGCCGTGATGTTTGATGAAATGAAAAGAGCAGGGATTGCCGTTGTGATTGTGTCGCATGATATTGATTTCTGTGCGGAAAATGCAGATGAATGTGGGCTTTTATTTGATGGGGAACTTACAAAAATGCAGACGGCGGAAGAGTTTTTCAGGCAGAATTATTTTTATACGACAGACATATGCAGGATATTTTCAGATATTTATGATGAGCAGGCAGATTTGTATGGATTTGTGACGGATGACAGAAAGTCAGATATAAACCGAAATAAGATTTACAAAAAAACAGATGTGCAGCAGACGGAGAGTAAACGGATATGTTTACCGGTAAATTACAGACAGGCGGTGGAATTATTTGAGAAATAAATATGTAAGTCGCAGAAATTATGATGAGGAAAAGATAAAAAAGAACATATTAAAAAGAAAAATATCCGTATGGCTTGTAATAATAATCCTGATACCGACTTTGCTTTATATATCCAGTTATGTATTAAGACAGAAACATTATCTGTTTATAAGTATGTTTATACTTGTGGCGGTTATGCTGCCGTTCTTTGTAAGTTTTGAATACAAGGCAATAAGGGCAAGGGAGATAGTTCTTTTTGCGATGATGGTATCTTTCTGTGTGTCATTTAATCTCTTATGTGCACATACAATTCCACTGCATGGTGGAAGTGCGGTGGTAGTTTTGTCGGGGATAGCGTTAGGACCTGAAGCCGGATTTCTGACGGGTGTACTTGGGAGATTTATATGCAATTTTTTTGACGGCCAGGGGCCGTGGACACCGTGGCAGATGGTATCATGGGGTCTTATAGGTTTTATAAGCGGAGTTGTATTTGTGAGATATGACTTAAGAGGAAAGAAAGATTTAAAAAACAACAGCTCGTTTATAACATTAATCGCGAGTGTAATATTGTTTGAAGTGACGGGGTATCTCTTTGTAGTGTTTACCGGCAGGGATATGGCAGACACAAAAGGCATAATGCTTTATATATTTGGTCTTGCAGGACTTATAACAGGCGGTCTTTTGCTGCGGAAAAGACTTAAAACAGACAGTATAGTTATGGCAGTATTTACATTTTTAGTGATATTTATAATATATGGAGGCATAATGAATTTTGCGGCACTTATAATGCAAAGTTCATATACAAAAGGTACAGGGATAAACCTTGCCGTATTGAAGGCACTTTATATAACGGGAGTGCCATATGATATAATGCACGCGGCAACAGCGGCATTATGTGTATTTTTAATAGGAGAACCATTCCTTAAAAAAATAGAAAGGGTTCAGATAAAATACGGGATATACCGTATGTAAAAAACATATTTATGGAGGTAAAAAGATGAGGAACAAAAAAGCGATAAGCATTGCATTATCAGCAGTAATGGCATTTACAACGGCGTTTGGAATGACAAGCGTAAAAGCAAATGCAGACGAAAAGGAAAAGATTGTTGTCTATGTGGCAGCAGAAGGAAAGAATGCATCAGGCTCGGCAGTAGCAGTAAGCAAAACAGCCATTCAGCTTGATGAGGGTGCGGTAGCAGAAGATGCTATTAAAACAGCACTTGACAAATCAGCATACAAGGATAACTATAAGATTTCATCTTCATCATGGGGTGACAGCCTTGATTCAATAGCAGACCTTGATATGTATAATGTCGGAAACGATTGGTATTATTGGGGCTTTTTTGTAAACGGCCAGTATGCAAATCTTGGAATCAGCAGCCAGAAAGTAAACAATAACGACAAGATAAGTCTTATCTACAGCTATAATAACTACAATACAAGTGCATCATGCTTCAATGATGATGCTTCAAAAAATCCTGCAGGATATTCGGTATATTCAGAAAAAGCGAAAAAAGCCCAGGATGTACTTGCACAGAAGATTTATGATACTACATTTAAGAGTGGAAAATATGTACCGGGTGTAGAAGATTCATCAGGACTTTATACAGTATTCTCACTTGCAAGAGCAGGTTTTAAGGCAGACAAATTTTATGATGCAGTTTATGCAAAAGTTAAAACACAGCTTGGAGCAATAAAAACATCAACAGGTAAATTCTATGACGATACAAACAAAAAATATGTATCACAGGGAAGCATATTAAAAGACGGTGCAGCAAGCCAGACATATGCTAAGATTGCACTCTGCGTAACAGCACTTGGAAAAGACGCATCAGATGTAAACGGATTTAATCTTATAGAAAAACTTGCTGATAAGAGCATTTACGAAGCATCAAGCATCTACAGCAGAGAGACAATGATACTTATGGCAATTGACTCAAATAACTATGAGTTAAAGACAGGAGACAAATATCTTACAAGAGCAGAACTTGTAAACAAGACCGTATCTGATGTTGACAGCCAGATTAAAACATCACTTGAGTGGAACAGCCTTGACAGTGCGGTAATGCAGATTCAGCCACTCTATGCATATGAGACAAAAGACGAGGCAGGTGTAGATAAAGAGGCAGTAAAGAAAGCCTGCGATAAGGTACTTAGTCTTATTTATAATATGCAGGGAGCAGACGGAAAATACGGAGATTCATACTCAGCAAGCAATGCTTGGACAACTGCTCAGATAATGATAACAGCAGGATTATTTAACATTGATGTGGCAGCAGAAGAAAACGGAACAGACCTCATCAAAAACGGTGTGACACTTTACGATGATGCACTCGGATTTGTAGATACAGACAAAAATACTGTAGATGAGGGTCTTATGTCATTCCAGCCGGAACAGCTTCTTAGAGGACTTAACGCAGCAGTAAGAGCATCAGAAAAAAGTGAACTTATGCTTCCGGTAGAAAAAGTGGCATACACAGCATCAGATGACGCAAAATATACACTTCCAAAAGAAAATAAAACAACAGCAGCAAAACTTGCCAAAGCAAAAATAACAAAACTTACAGCAGGCAAAAAACAGCTCACTGTAAAAATTGCAAAAGTAAAAAATGCAAAATCATACAAAGTACAGGTATCAACAGATAAGAAATTTAAGAAAAATGTAACAACAAAAACAACAAAGAGCACAAGCCTTACAATCAAGAAACTTAAATCAAAGAAGAAATATTTTGTAAGAGTGCAGGCTGTATCAGGCAAGACAACAGGAACATACAGTGTAGTAAAAAATGTGAAAGTAAAATAATCACAAATCATAATCAGTAATATAACAAAAAGGCGGGATTGAATTTCAATCCTGCTTTTTTCACATTGTAACGATATCAAAAACACAGCAGGAAAGGGATTATTATCGTGACCGAATGGAGTGGGAGCGTCCATGAGGTCTGATAATAATCCCTTTCCTGCGTCCGTTGGTTAATCCTCAAAAACCTCATTGAGTGCCTCTGTTCCCTCCAGCACAAATCTTCCGTTTTTGATTATAGTGATTTTTTCATCATTTTCAGTATGCACCACAATATCCCCCAGTTCAGAATAAGGAATAGTTATATCAGTGTGGCAGTTAAAGTAAGCTTTTTCCGGTTCGCTGTTTCTAAGTTTAGAAAAATCATTTTCCTTAGCGACCATTTGCTTACCGTCAGGATTGTAAGTCACAAGGTCTTCTTCATGGGAAAAACAGGTGTCACCGACTGCAAAGTGAGGACCGGTCTTTTCTGCGATAAGGATAGGGAGCAGACCTGAGATGTTATATTTTAATCCCATCATATATGCAGTTGTGTTTGTGCCGATTGCAAATTCGCCGATAGGAAGTGTATCATGTCTGTAGAGAACATTCTCATGTATATATTTTTTGTTTTCTTCCTCATTTTCAAAGTTTTTGCAGGCATAATCAGTAACACAGCCGTCTTTAAATTTAAGTTCAAGGTCCTTATATTTCAGATTGTCAAGGTAAACTTCAGTCACATGGAGAACACCCTCAGTACCCTTTAATTCCGGGGAAGTAAAGACTTCACCGAGAGGGATATTTACATCATCAAGACAGTTCTCAAAAACAGTCTGTTTTTCTGGAGCAGTTTTCTTTACGAGATTTATCTTCATGTCAGTGTGGTTATTGCCACGGCCTGTAACAGTAACATAATTCCCTTTATCAAGAGCATTGATTATATTTGTTTGTATCTTTTCGTATTTATCTGAGTCTAGAGTATTTACCTTTACTGTTTCCTCAAAGATTTTTTCAAACTTTCTGCCTATGTCAGGAACAGGGAAAGCAATGATAGTAAAGCTTATCTTATCCTGTGGTATATAATTGTTTGTGAGCATACCTTTTTCAGAACGGAAAGCGATAAGCTGCTTTTGGTGTTTATCACTGTATTTTGGCAGGCAGTCTTTTTCAACAGGTGCAAAAGGTTTCTCACCAAAACTTTCGATAAGTGCAGGACCGGCAAATTCTGCGGCTGCATCTTTCATTGACTCATAGGCAAGTTTATATTCAGAGAGCTGTCTGTCGGCATAACCTTTATCAAATATAAGTGCGAGGTCGTTGCGGTGGTCGTACTCAAACTGTTTGTTTGCCGATGCACCGTGAAAACCGACTTTGTACATTGAGGTGCGTGAACCTATCGCAAATGAAGCCCTGTAGATAACCGGTTCAAGACCATTTTCCCTAAACTGTAAAACAGCAGACTTTATGATACGCTCAAAGCCGAGCGGGTATCTGATATTGACTGTTTTCTTGCCTGACATATCCATATTGTAGACTTTGTAGCCTTTGATGATACCCTGTGTAAAAGTATGAGCTATAGAGTCGATTTTTTCCTGAGGCAGGCTGTTTAAATATTTTGCGGTCTTTACCTCATTGTCAGTGACATATTCACCTGAAAAATAGAGGTATCTCAGGTCCTCAAGATTTTCATTCATTATTATATCTTTGATAAAAGACATTTCAGGGTTGAGCATATCGTTAAGACCTGCCTTGATGGTAACATCACTATAATCAAAGAAATAATAATAAAGTGCAGACCTTATCTGTTCCGGTTTGCAGTCAGAGTCCTCAAAAAGATTGTATATCTCAATAAAAAGCTCAAATATAGTTGTAAGATTAAAAAGCCGTTCTTCGATAGCATTAGGAATATTGCTGTGAAGCTCTGCATAGAGAGCACTGAGATACAGACCGGTCTCGGCACCAAAGCGTTTAACCGCATATGCGGGGTTGGTGTAACTTGTCTCATACTTTGCAGGGTCAATATCTTCATAGAGTCCCTGATTGAGATGAAACAATTCAGACTCAGTAAGTGTTTTTAATATATTGTTTTTTGAAAGGTTGTATATTTCGTTTAATTGTAATGCAAAATAAGATGTTTTTATAAAATAACTGTTTAGATGTTTATCGGCAAGAGTGACACTTTGGTCCCAAAGTTCAGTGTGTATCATGCGGATTCGTTCAACAGCAAGGCTGAAACGCTCATAATAATTCTTGTTTTCTTCTAAAATAATTTTATTTTCTGTCATACTATATCCCTCATTTCCTGCACAGTTTTTTGTGCATAGCAAGTTTGTGCAAAGCATAAATCATGTGTGAAAAAAACTGTATATATAGTTTTTTTGCACTTTATTCCAGTATATTCCATAAAAAATAACTGTTAGAGATATGATAGCCCATTTTGTAAAGATATACAAGTTTTCATTTACGAGAATGAGATTTTACCGTGTGTGTTTAACTGTTTTTATGATTTCGCTTATCCTGATTTCGGTCGTGTGCAGGACAGATACTTTTTTATATGCATTGTCAGTGACTTTGTTTCTCAATTCATCGTGTTTCAGGTAAAACGAAGTTTTGTCGATAAGCTCGTTGCTGTCCTCATATATCACTATATCTTCGTCCGGTTTGAAGAAATTTAAAAGTTCGGGTCTGAAGTCGGTCATTAAAAGTCCGTGACAGCCGATTATATCCCATACACGCAATGACAGTCCTGAGGAGATATTAGGGATTGTCATATTTATATTTATTTTGCTTTTGTTAAATATAAATGGCATTTCAGTCAGGTAATCTACTCTCGGATGTGCGGTTATAAGCGGGAGCGTGGAAGTGTCGCTGTCGGTGAAAAGGTGCACTTTATGTATAAAATTTTTGGAAAGTTTGTTAAGGTTGTTTATTCTGGTGACAGATGCCGCCTTAAAGCCAAGAACCGTTGTTGAAAACAGTTTTTTTGTTGTCACGAATGAGTCATCACTTTTTTTGTAATCCGTGATTTCTTCTATCATGGAACAAATTTCAGGTGTCAGGAGATTTTCTAAGATATTTCCACCTGAAACCTGAGTCTGTGCAAAAATAGCTCCGTCAAGATAGCCCGTAAGATAATCGGGGAGGTCTGACTGAATTTTATCATACGAATTTTTTTCATACAGACTGCCTACAAAAGATATGTCATATCCAGTTAAAGGTTGTGTCGGTTTAGAAAAATTCTGCACAGGGTAAGTGGCAGAGTCAGTCTCTGTATATTCATGTAGAGTATCAGTGGATTTTGGTAATGGTGGTTCGGTAAATGGATTATTTTTAGTCAGTAGTTGGTCATATCTCTTTACATTTGCCGCAAGTGGAAGATAATATATATTTGTAACACCCATATTTTTAAATTCAATTAAATTGTTATAGTCAAATTCAAAAATGATATTTGTATCAAAAAATACATTTCGGTGATACATTGCAAGCAAAGGTGCATCACAGTTCCAGCTTACATAGAGGGTGTCGGTGTCATGACATACTTCTGATATAAGCGGGAAAAAATTAATGGAAAAGCAGAAATCATAGTTCCCTTTTTTAAGTATGGTATAAAGTTTTTCACAGAATAACGGGTCGTTTTCATAGTTTGAGATTTTTTCATTAAAAATATCACAAACGCAGCCGGCATCTTTAAATGCACTTTCAATATCATTCTGATTGTATGAATTCCAGCGGTAAATTAGTATTTTCATGGTTTTCCTCTTATAAAGTTTTTTGTGTTAAACTGGTTTTATGTTGTGTTAATTCAATAATATGATGTTGAGGTCAAAAGGTATTTTGCCCAAACTAATGCCGCGGATTGCTTCATTGCTATATGCTTTTGTCCCTTGCATCATATAATGATAGTTTCACACACATTTAATATATAGTAGCAAAAGGTGAAATTAAATGCTATATATCAGAAGAAAAAATGTACGGCTGATTTGTTTTGTGTTATCATACATATGTGTATGTTTTTGATACACAATGGAGTTTTATAGACTATTGTTAGTTTATTAGTGTATTGCAAGGGGAATATGATGTTGCAGTCACCTGTTATATGAACGGTAACAAAAGAATTGGAGGAATACTAAATTATGAAGAAAAAGAGCAAGATGACGGTTGGAGCACAGCTTATCATGACACTTGGACTTATGATGTTAAGTATGTTTATTGTCGGAGCGTGTGGCTATCTTATGAGAAACAATTCAGTTGAGACGGAGACAGAACTCTATGAGAATTATGGAAAGACGCAGGGTGAAGCGGCAATTGGATTTGCACAGTTTCAGAAAGTCAAAGTCCAGCTTAGAAATGTAATGTATATGTATGTTGGTGATAATGAAAATATAGAAGCATCAAAAAGTAATATCAGTGAAGCCAAAAATACCGTAAATGACTATATGGATGAGGTAAAAGGCGACCTTAAGGATTCTGCTACAAAGACTTTGTATGAAAAAGTAAAAACTAATATAGATGATTATTTTTTAGATGTAGATAAGTGTCTTGAATATTTTGATGCCGGAAAAATACAGGATGCAAGGAATTACTTGAAAGACAATGGAGTCAAGAGTGCAGATAAGGCGGAGGAAAATATTAAAAAGCTTATAAATGAAATAGATAAATATGCACAGAAAAAGCAGGATTATGTCATAGCACAGAATAAAAAAGGTGATTATTTTGTTGCATTTATAATGATTATTGCACTTGCTAATGCGTTTGTTGCATTTTGGTTTATAATGACTACAATACGCAATCCGCTTGTTGAACTTGCCGGTGTTGCAAAGAAAGTATCGGCAGGTGAAGTAGATGTTGATATAACACCTTCTAAGATTGATAATGAAGTTGGAGCCCTTGTTGACGGATTTCAGGCTATGGTTGATAATCTGAAAAATCAGGCTGATACTTTAAAACTTATATCAGATGGAGATATGACGGTATCATATCAGCCAAAATCAGAAAATGATATAGTCGGAAATGCGATAGTAAAACTTATTGCCGACAACAATATGGCATTTTCAAAGATAAGAAATGCGGCAAATCAGATAACGACAGGTTCAGAACAGATAGCTGCGGCGAGTCAGACGCTTGCACAAGGCTCATCAGAACAGGCAAGTGCCATACAGGAAATTTCTGCCTCTATAACAGATATTGCAAATAAGACAAAGGACAATGCACAGAAAGCGGCAGAAGTAAATGATATTGTTGTCCATGCCAAGAGTGATGCGGATGAGAGTAACAGATGTATGCGTGAGATGATTCAGGCTATGAACGAGATAAATGAATCATCAGAAAACATACAGAAGATTATCAAAGTAATAGATGATATTGCATTTAACACAAATATTCTTGCCTTAAATGCGACTGTTGAAGCTGCACGAGCAGGTGAACAGGGAAAAGGTTTTGCAGTAGTGGCGGAGGAGGTTAGAAATCTTGCAGGTCGTTCCGCCGCGGCATCTAAACAGACGGCAGATATGATAGAGGATTCAATAGCAAAAGTAAAACATGGTTCAGGACTTGTTGAGGATACGGCAAAAGCACTTGGTGTCATATCAGAAATGATAGACAAGATAAACGGACTTAGTGCTAATATTTCAGATGCATCCAATGAACAGGCATCAGCTACATCACAGATAGACGATGCACTTACACAGGTATCCCAGGTGGTACAGACAAATTCAGCTACAAGTGAGGAATGTGCATCTGCAAGTGAAGAATTGTCGGGTCAGGCAAGAGGACTTGAAATTGCACTTTCAAGGTTCAAGTTAAAAGATGGAAACGGCGGTTCGGATTTCTCAATGGGAAATAATGCATATGGATACAGAAGCAGTAGTTCTATGATAAATTCTGTTATGCCGGATGCGGCTATTAAAAATATAAAGAATGACTACAATACAGATATAAGGCTGGAAGATTCTTATGATAATAAATATTAAAAATTTTAATCTGGAGCAGATAGCAGACTCAGGACAGTGTTTCAGATGGAGAAAACTCGATGAGGGAAAATATCTTATCCCTGCCTATGACCATCAGGTGACGGTGGCACAATCCGGGGAGAAATTTGAATTTTCATGCACCGGGGAAGAATATAAAAAAATATGGGAACATTATTTTGATATGAAAATTGACTATGGCAGGATAATCGATGCCATAGACGACAATGATACATTTTTAAAAGAAGCGGCGGCTTATGGAAGTGGTATCAGGATATTAAATCAGGAATTGTGGGAGATGATAATTTCTTACATAATTTCACAAAATAATAATATCCCACGCATCAAAAAGGGCATAGAAGCAGTCTGCGACAGATACAAGGCAGTAGTGTGCAAAGAAACAGAGTGTCAGCCGATGAGGGAAAATGCAGATAAAAGTATTAAAAATAATGTGAGTAAAAATATCAAGGAAGAGGCAGGACAAAGTAAAAAAGAATTATGTGCCGATAAAACGACAAATGATATAAAGCAGAATAAAAATGTGATATACGGATTTCCGCATCTTGCTGACATTGAGAAAAACGGTGGCAGGGAGAGTCTTAGTGAGCTTGGTCTTGGCTATCGTGATGAATATATATGGCTTATGTGTCAGTATGAGCATGAAAATACGGACTTTTTTGAACGATTGCGAAAGTGTGATTATGAGCATAGTATGAAAATGCTTATGGAACATAAAGGAATAGGAAAGAAAGTTGCAAACTGCATAAGTCTTTTCGGACTTCATCACCTTGATGCGTGTCCTATAGATGTGTGGATGAAAAAGATAATAGACGAGGAGTACGACGGAGTGAAGCCTGCGTGGATGAGTGACAGATATGCAGGAGTTTACCAGCAATATGCGTTTTTCTACAAGAGAGACAGGAAATAGGCTGTTAAATCAAGTTTAGTAAAAAAGAAGTAATAGTTATTTTTGATAAAACCGTTATAGAATAATAGGCAGGATAGGGAATAAAGAAAAGTGAGTAATGATGAAAAATATATGAAAGAGGCTCTGAAGCAGGCAAAAAAAGCTGCGTTGATAGATGAAGTTCCGATTGGCTGCGTTATCGTACATGATGATAAGATAATTGCCAGAGGTTATAATAAACGAAATAAGCTTCACAGCACTCTGGGTCATGCGGAGATTTCCGCAATCAAAAAAGCAAGTAAGGCTTTGGGAGACTGGAGGCTTGAGGAGTGCACGATGTATGTGACATTAGAGCCGTGTCCAATGTGTGCAGGAGCTATCGTGCAGGCGAGGATTCCAAAAGTAGTGATAGGAGCCATGAATCCAAAAGCAGGATGTGCAGGCAGTATCTTAAATATGTTTCAGATAAAAGAATTTAATCATCAGGTAGACTCTGTTGATGGTGTTTTACAGGAGGAGTGCCAGATTATGATGAAAAATTTTTTTAAGGAACTGCGTGAGAGAAAAAAGAAAAACAGATGAAAGTTTTTGAATGAGCTGCGAGAAAAAAGAAAAACGATTACAAGTTTTTTAGTAAATTGTATGAGGGAAAATGTAACAGTTCAAAGTATGTGCATTGGTTTGACATTAAAAAAATGCTCTGCTATAATATATTCGCTTAATTTTATGAAGTGAAAGCAAATAAATACTTAATTTTAATATATTTTTTGTTCAAATTAAACAAAAAATCAATATATGATGTAAGTGTTAAAAGTCCAAAATGTGATTGTGCCTGCACATATGAACGCTTTAACCAGGCATCAGGAGTATAGAATCGAGGCAGAGAGATGAACAGTGAGAGTGAAGTATCAGACGATTTTCGTAAAAAATTACATTGTACAATGGCTTTTATAGGAGGTTATATCGGAGCATATGCACTTTTAAACAGGGCAGATGTATTTGGCAACGCACAGACATCAAATCTTATCCATGTAGCTATGAGTATAGTAGGGACAGATTTTTTAGACCTCTTTATAAGGCTTGGCGGTGTGTTTCTATATATGGCAGGTGTGACACTTGTTGTTATATGGCAAAAGATTACAAAGATAAACGTTCACTACCTTGCTGTCGTAGTCGATGCACTTGCATTTATAATGCTTGGATTTTTTCCTAAAGATATGGACATAATTGTATCACTGTATCCGATATTTTTTGCGGCGGCAGTCCAGTGGACTTCATTTTCGGGAGTTTACGGATATAACTGTTCGACGATATTTTCAACAAACAACCTCAAGCAGTTTACTATGGCAGGAGTTGAATATATTTGCAGCCATGACAAAAAATTTAGTCATAAAGCCAAATTTTACGGAAGCGTACTTATAACATACCATTTTGGAGTTGCCTGTGAGTTTTTTGTAAATCAGGTATTCGGGATAA
>ULVF01082771.1_pt1 | contig 15189 bp, 14 predicted proteins | sample 1959201 | NCBI WGS metagenome assembly ULVF01 (sample SAMEA4835779, study PRJEB28245) | human gut metagenome | biome: gut microbiome; material: fecal sample | place: Denmark | collected 2008 | reverse complement strand
AAAATAAATTTAATTATTAATTTTATTAACAACAAAAAAGCCACCTTAATCCAGGTGGCTTTTTTAATTTCTTATTTTAATAAACTATTTAAGTCTTACGCTAACTGAAGCACCTTTTTTAGAAATTTCAACTTTGTCTTCTCTAGCTAACCAACCAAGACCTAAATCTGCAAAGTTACCTTTAAGATCTAATTCTTTTTTCATTTTAGAAAATGTAGATTCTCCGTTGTTGTTCAAATAATTGTAAATTTGACCTGCAGATTGTCCGATTTTTTCTTGTAATTCTTGCATAACTAACCTCCATGCGTTTGTTGTAATACCTTCTCTCCGTTTATGGTTATATAATAGACTAATGCACAAAAAAAAGCAATAGTTCAGAAGGATGAGGACAAAATTATTTTTTTATTGTTCATGGTACAATTATTTTTAAAGGAGTATGAATGTTAATTTCAGGTGATTTATCCACTAATAAAACGGATTTTCTGGTAAATGCTTATGCCAAATTATTAAATTCAGGGATTAAATCTTCTGAAATTTTGGTGCTTGTCCAAAATTCAAACCTTAAACAAAACTTCATAAATAAAACTTTTGAAAAACTTGAAATTGATGCTACTGAAAAATTGCAAGTTCATTCATTTTTTTCACTTGTGTATAACACAATTAATGATAATTGGGCATTTTTAGAAAATATCAATCCTTTTGATAATCCGAAAATTTTACCAAACTTAGCAGGACTTGAAGTTTCTCAATTTATATTAAAAGATATTTTAAAAGAAATCCCATTCAAAGGTTACAATTCAAAAAAATCACTTCTTCACCAAATATTTAGAAGATACTCTTTAATTGTTCAAAACAATTTGACAGATGAAGAAGTTGAATGGCGTTCAAGAATTCTTGGAGAAAGTTTTTCAGAAGATGCTAAAAAGGCTTTAAAAAAATTACTATCAAAGACTCTTGCGCTGAGAGATTTTGACTATCTTCGTCAAACTCTTGTATTTAATTATGTTTATAAAAATTCTGATTATTTTAAGAATATTAAATACTTAATTTTAGATGACGGAGATGAAATCACCCCTGTTTGTTTCGACTTTATTTCACATCTTGCACCTCAACTGAAAGAAGTTTTTATCGCTTTTGATGAAAAGGGAGCAAGCCGTGCCGGATATTTAAGTGCTGACAGAACTGCTGTTTGGAAATTTGAAGAATTATTTAATGAAAAAGCTCAAAAACTTATATCCGAAAATATTATGAGTAAAGATGCTGAAACGTTATTTTCTAATATTACAAAAGGAGAAATTACTCCTCTTGAGAATTTTTCTCTTCAATCTCCATCAAAAAGAGCTTCGATGATAGATTCTGCAATCAAAAATATCAAAGAGCTACTTAGCAAAAACATTCTTCCATCAGAAATTTCTATAATCACCCCTGTGATTGACGATATGTTAAAATTTTCTCTGAAAGAAAATATTCATACAAATCTAATGTTTCTTTCAGGGAGTGAAAAACTTATACAAAATCGACTTGTAAAATCAGTGCTTACTATTTTAAAAATAGTAAATGGTATTAAACTAAGTGAATTTGATTTGCGTGTAGTCCTTTCAGAATTTTTAGGAATCCCCGTAAAATATTGCAGAGATATTCTTGAAAACTTTGAAAATAACGGAATACTAATTGAACATGAATTTAACTTAGAAGAATACTCAAATAAATACAAAAAATTTCTTGAAATCATCAAAAATTTAACAGAAAACAACAATGAAAAATTATCAGAAAAGGTTTACGATATTTATTTTGAACTTGCACAATTACAAAATATAAAACCTATTGAATTAAATAAATTCAACTTCTTCATAAAACAACTGCAAGACTTTGAAAATATATTCGGGAAAGATTTCCAAAACAGACAAAATGAAATTATAAATCAAATTGAAAATTCAATAATTGCAGAAAATCCATATTCTACATTAGAAATTTCGCCAAACGATCTTATAATTTCAACCCCGCAAAAAATTATAGACAATCAAATCAAAACAAAATATCAATTATGGCTTGACATTTCAAGTGATGAATGGATAAAAAGTGATACAGGTCCATTATACAACGCTTGGGTATTTCAAAGAGGCTGGGCAAAAGATGAATTCACAATCGATGACAATATAGAGTTATCAAAAGAAAAAACTGCAAGAATTTTAAGAAAACTAACCCTATGTACAACAGAGCATATTTACACATATTCAAGTTTGTTTGACGGGAATGGCATTGAAAATTTTGGCGGTATAGAAGAATATATTAAAATACAAGAACAAACATCAAAAGATGAAGACCAAACAAAAAAAACATTCACAATAATTCCTCGAGATGATCAAAAGCCAGTACTTGATTATGAAAACGGACAAATGGCAATATCTGCAGTCCCTGGTGCCGGTAAAACTACAATTTTACTGGCTCTGATAATTAAGCTGCTTGATAAAGGTGTTAATCCTGAAAACATTTTCGTTATGACATATATGGAGAGTGCTGCAAGAAATTTTAGGGACAGAATTAAAAATATCAGACAAAATTCTTCTCAACTTCCAAATATCAGCACAATCCATGGTCTTGCATTGAGAATATTAAAAGAAAACGGAAACTTTGAAAGACTTGGTCTATCCTCTGATTTTGAAATTTGCGACGATACCCAAAGATCAAGAATTGTAAGAGAAATTTCAACAAAATTAAAACTAAAAAAAACAGAAACAGATGAATTTGACAGAGGGATTTCCGTATTTAAAATTGGCTGCTGTGAATTTAACAATTCAATGGATAAAAAACTTGAAAAGTTTAAAACTTTTTTTGACGAATATCAAAGAATTTTAAAAGAAGCAAACTTAATCGACTATGACGATATGCTTATATCTTCTGTCAAACTACTTGAAGATAACCCCGATATAAGAGAATATTACCAAAATATCTGTGAATATATAATTGAAGATGAAGCTCAAGATTCTTCTTCAATTCAACAAAGACTTATCAATCTTTTAAGCGCAAAACATAATAATTTAATCAGATGCGGTGACATAAACCAAGCTATTACAACAACTTTTTCAAACGCGGATGTGGAAGGTTTCAGAAAATTTATAAAAAATAGCAACAATGTCAGCATGAATTGTTCCCAACGCTGCACAAAAGATGTATGGACCCTTGCTAATAATTTAGTTAAATGGGCAGATACTCAAAATGAAACAAAAAATGCATTCTTTGAAATATTTATGCAACCTGTAGAAGGGCGAAACCCAATTTCTGAAAATGCACTTCATTCTGTCATTTTTGAAAAACCGCTTGAAGAAAGAAACTATATCTTAAGAGAAATCAAATCCGCTCTAAAAAAAGACCCTAAATGCACAATAGGCATTCTTTTAAGAAGTAATTATCAAGTAGCTCAATGGATAAACTTCATTAATAACAGCGGATTAAAAAGTATAACAAGAAGTGAAAGCCTTGAACAAAAATCAATTTTCAGAACAATTTTTGCCATAATGCAAATGATACTTCACCCATTTGATAATAATGTAATAGCTGATAACTACGAAATTCTAGCTGAAATGGGATTCTATAAACAAAGACTCGGACTTGAAATAAGAAAATATGAAAATCCTTTTATCCAAATAAATCCTGATTACATAGACAATATTAATCTCGGACAATTTTATTGGGATTTAACCTATTGGTTATCATTTCCACATCTCGCGCCTGAGGAACTCGCTATTAAAATAGGACTGCACTACTTTACATCAGAAATAGAAAAATCCAACGTGTATCTTATTTCAACTCTGATAAAACGATTGAGCTTAAATTACAAAGATTTTTCAACACTTATTGAAAGATTAGGAGAACTTGCTAAAAAACCTTCATTGAGCGGTTTCAAATTCTTCTCTGAAGAAGATGAAAGTGATAAAGAATTCCTCGCAGGAAAAGTTCAAATAATGACACTCCATAAATCTAAAGGAGATGAATTTGATTACGTCTTTATCCCTGAAATGTCAGAAAAAAATCTTACACTTGACTTTGAACAAATAAAATTAAAAAATTCTGACTTTACTGAAAACTTGAAACGCTTAAATCCAAACTACAAGGCAAAAACAGAATTTGATATGAAACAAGAGTTGGTATCTGAAAATTTAAGATTACTCTATGTAGCAATCACAAGAGCTAAAAAATATTTATATTTTACAACCAGCAGAAAAATAAAATCATTTGAAAAAATTATAGAACAAGAGCCAAGCATTATTTTTTCTGAAATTTTAGATTGTACGGAGGAATATCATGAATAGTTTTTCACCTAATATGCTAAAAACTTTTGAAACCTGCCCCCAAAAATACTATTTTAAATACATAGAAAAAATTTCCGTACCACAAAAAAGTTCTTTGTTTGAAAAAGGTAAAAAAGTTCATGCCCTTGCCAATTATTACTTACGCGGAGATAACATTTCTAAAATGGAAAAAGCTCTTAATAGTGAAGAATTAAAAATATGGGAAATTCTAAAACAGAATGAATTTTTTAACAAAACCTATGTAAATTCAGAATATAATTTGTCTTGCAAAGTTGGGAATTACTGGATTGGCGGACGATTAGATGCTCTAATGAAAGATGAGAAAAACTACTACATTCTTGACTATAAAACAGGTTCAATCCCTAAAAATCCGGAATATGACTACCAAACAATAACATATCTTTTATGTGCATCAAAAATATACGGAAATAATGTCAAATTTATCTACATTGATTTGAAAAATAATCAAAATTCAATAATTGATTTTAATTCAGCAAAAGCACAAGAATATGAAAAAAGAATAACTGATATTTGTAACAAAATTATAAATACTCAATTCCAAGAAGAAATTGAGCATTCAAAAATATGTGATTTTTGTGAATATAAAAAAATTTGTATGTAAAAGTTACCAACGTTTAATAAATTCATCATGACTTAAATGCAAATAATCCATATTACGATGTCTTAATATCCAATATCCGCAAGAAAAACCTGGTATCCAATTATCATTAGTTAAGTCACAAAAAACTGCATCATTAGACCCCCAAATACCAGTACTACCCGTTTTAATATATTCTTTTCTACTAGGATCAAATGAAAATATAAAAATATCTTTCCCTAAAGTATTTGGGCCTCTTTTGGAATTTGTATCAACAACAAAATCACCATATGAGCTATAACCTAAAACTATACATTCTCCTGATTTTAAACTTACTGCAGGATAATTTCTAATATACATATTAGGAAATGTTGATTTATTCAAATAATATGCCTGCTCTGAAAAACAATTATTCCCATTTATATGTGTCCAATTATCATCACTTGGCAAAAATGATTGACTAACTTCAACATAAGGCTTAATCATATATTCATAAATTTTTTGAGGGTCAGATAATGTAGCTGAAGGTCTACCTAAAGTATCTTCTCCTAAAGTTGCTCCTGACCAATTATCAAATGTTCCAAATTCTTCCTGAACTCGTTCATAAGCATTATTCAATATAGAATAAACTCTAAAAAATGATGTCAACCAAACTTTCTCTTGATGTCGAGCTATTAAAGTCGGAATTGTTAATGCAGCAACAATTCCTATTATCCCTAAAGTTATCAAGACCTCTGCTAATGTAAAGCCAAATCTATCATTGCGAAAATTTTGTCTAAGCAATCCTGCTTTTATTTTTAATAATTGGCTGAATTCTTTCGGGTATTCACCATCTGAATGACATACATCACAAAAACATTGTGAGATGAGCTCTAAATCGCCCCCCCCCCGACTACTACACAGGGAGACTCTTCGACACATGATTGGTGTAACTTATAAGTCTTTTGTGCCTGTTCTGTATTAAATCTTTTCATTTCAAGCTCCTTTTCAATATAACTTAACAATATTAATTATAACAAATTGTAAGTCTTTTTTCAATAAAAAAGCCCCTCTTAGAAAAGAGGAGCTTTTTAAATCATTTATAATCAATTGACTATTTGATTTCAACAGTTGCGCCAGCAGCTTCAAGTTGTTTTTTAATAGCTTCAGCATCTTCTTTTTTGATACCTTCTTTGATAGCTTTTGGAGCACCATCAACTAAATCTTTAGCTTCTTTTAAGCCAAGACCTGTGATAGCTCTTACTTCTTTTAATACAGCGATTTTGTTAGCACCAGCAGAAGCTAATACTACAGATACTTCTGATGCTTCTTCAGCTGCTGCTTCACCAGCTGCTGCAGGAGCTGCTGCTACAGCTACAGGAGCTGCTGCAGATACGCCGAATTTTTCTTCCATAGCTTTTACTAATTCAGCTGCTTCTAATAAAGTTAATTTTTCAATTGATTCTAAAATAGTTTCTACATTACTCATTATTTTTCTCCTTTAAATTTTTTTAGTTTTGTACATATTTTTGACTATGCAGTCTTTTGGTCTCTAACAGCAGCCATAGTTCTTGTAAGTTGTGACATAACTGCATTGATAGATCCAACGATACCTGAAGCAGGTGAGTTGATAGAACCAAGAATTTTTGCAAGAAGTTCTTCTTTTGAAGGCATTTTTGATAATGCTTCTGCTTCTTTAGCTGATAACAATTTACCATCTAATGCTCCACCAAGGATTGCACCTTTTTTAGTATCTTTAATAAATTTTGCAACTGCTTTTGCAGGACTTACTTGATCTTCAAAACCAAATGCAATTGCAACAGGTCCTGTTAATGATTCTGCAAGTACTTCAAAATCAGTACCCTTCAAAGCGATTTTAGCTAAAGTATTTTTTGTTACCATGTAATCGCCGCCTTCTTTTTGAATGCTGCGTCTTAAATTTGTAATTTCTTCTACAGAGTAACCTTTATATTCAGTTAAAATAGCTACTTGGGCTTTTTCTGCTTTTGCTTTTATAGCATCTATTTTTTCAGATTTAAAAGCTTTTGTTGCCATGTTTAGCTCCTTTGTTTTACAAATTAATTTTATCGACCTTCTAAAATACAAAAGATTTTGCATCTTTTATATATGACCGCAAAATCTCATAGGTTAACAAATCTATTTTATTATATTTCGACTGTATTACCTCGGTTAGCTGGAATATTAAGGGAGTATCACGTTTTTAACTTAATGAGCTATTTTCGCTCCACTCCCGCTAACTGTCTGCGGTTGTAAAAATATATTAAAAGAAAAATATAAAAAAATCAATAGGCTTGTTAAACTTTCTTAACTAATGACCATACGTCACATTCTCCATCCAAATTATATGCTCCCCTCAAAAAAGGAGTAAACATTGGTTCCGGATATAGTTCATAACGCATACAAAAGTTACCCAAACACACTGCTTCATTTTGAATTCTCAAAGTCAGCAATTTTTCTAACAATGGATATACATCATTTTTAAAATCAGTTTGATTATCAAATACATCAACTGCAATATAACTAATTAACAGCCATCTTTTTCTCTTCATATTAACACGTATTCGATTTACTGATAAATCGATATAATTAAGAAGATTATCCACGCTATTAAAATCATCTAATAAAATTAGCATTTTATCACCGGTTTTTGCAAACTTACAACCAGTAATATTTTTTATTGAAGCATAAAATGTCTTGAAAGCCTCTTCCTCTTTTTCTTTTACACCTTCATCAGCATTTCCGCCCCAACAAGAATCTACAAACATATTCTTTGCTTTAAATTGAACTAAAACTGCGACATTATTACATCTTTTTATGTTTCGTTCTACTTCTTTTTGCAGAGATTTATTAAACCTAGCTTCGATTCTTTCTTCACAACCTTTTATGCTGCTATTTAAAAAATCTAAACCTTTATTAAAATAATATTTTGATTTAGTTATCATAAAAACTAAAATTACAGCAAGCAAATCAAACAGGAGTAATGAACCATCAATATATACTCCTCCGATTTCTACATCCTGATGATAAAAAAGTCTTACATAATTCGAAATAACAACAGCTATAGGTGCTACAAAATCAAACGCAGTTATATTTAATAAGTTTAAAAACCAATAAGTAGCTGTCAAAAAAACTAAAATCATTAAAGTTATTTGAAAAACAAATAAAATATTTAGTAAAATCTGTAAAATTTTTGAAAAAAACTTATATATTAGAAGCATAAATTCCTCACGCTAAAGAAATATTATCAATTAACCTTACATCACCAATTTTCAAAGCTATAAATACTATAGTATTACTATCAGCTACACTCTTTTCCTCTAAATCATCCGCATCTCTGAATTCTAAATATTCTAAAGAATGGCTGCTGTTTAAATAAGAATAAGCAGTTTCTGTCAATGCTTTAACATCAGTTATACCTTTATTATAACATGCTTTGATATTAAACAAAATTTTACTTAACGCTAATGCATTTTTCTTATCTTCTTCTGACAAATATTTATTACGGGAAGACAACGCCAAACCGCTTTCTTCTCTAACTATTGGACAAGGAATAATTTCAACAGGAATATTCAAATCCTTAACCATTTTCTTCAATATTATTAACTGCTGCCTATCTTTTTCCCCAAAAAATGCAAAATCAGGCTGTACTATATTAAACAATTTATTTACAACAGTACATACTCCATCAAAATGACCTACTCTTGATTTTCCACATAACTTATTCACATAGAAAAATGGAGGAATTACATAAGTCAAAAAATCATTTGACATAATATGTCCTTCTCCGTACATTTCTTTAGGAGATGGAGCAAATACAATATCAACACCTGCATCGGAACATAACTTTTCATCCGCATCTAAAGTTCTTGGATATTTATCTAAATCTTCTCCGGGACAAAACTGTATAGGATTTACAAAAACAGAAACAACTGTTCTATCACACTTTGATACACTTTTTTTAATTAAACTTAAATGTCCATTATGCAGAGCACCCATTGTAGGCACAAGACCAACTGTCAATCCTTCTTTTTTCCACTGTTTAACTTGTTCTCTTACTTCAGCTATTGTATGAACTAACATAATATCACTCTCTTTTCTATCTTTTTCGAAAAAATTATAGCACAAAAAATTACTTAGAATATTTCATCTTCAGATGGGAAATTTCCTCTTTTCACATCCTCATCGAATTTTTTAGCACAATCATATATTAAGGATTTCATATCACCATATTTTCTTGCAAACTTAGGTTTGAAATCAGAAAATTTGCCAAACACGTCATCTGATACAAGTACTTGGGCATCACAATATTTTCCGGCACCACAAGATATTGTAGGAACTGTTAAATTATCTGTAATATATTTAGCACTCTCTTGAGGCACCATTTCTAATACTATTGAAAACACTCCGGCTTTTTCCAACTCTTTTGCTTGTTGTAAAATTTCTTCAGCTGCTTCTTGAGTTTTTCCTTGAATTTTATATCCACCTAAAGTATTTAAAAATTGAGGAGTAAAACCTAAATGTCCCATTACAGGTATACCTGTTTCTACAAGTCTTTTTATTACACTCAATATGTAATCACTATAACCTTCAATTTTTACAGCATTTGCGCCAAGTTTTATCATCTTACCGCAATTCAATACTGCATCTGCTATATCACAATGATAACTTAAAAATGGCATATCCGTTACAACCATTGCATGAGATACTCCTCTTGCTACAGCTCCTGTAAAAATAGACATCTCATCAATACCAATAGCATGTGTAGTCTCATATCCTAAAGCAACCATTGCAAGGCTATCACCGATTAATATTACGTCAATACCAGCCTCATCCAAATATTTAGCAGTTGAATAATCATACGCAGTTAATACTGAGAATTTTTCATTGTTATCTTTATATTTTTGAATTGTACTAACAGTAATTTTTTTAACCATTACACATTACAACCTTGTTTTTCAGTTGATTTACTTGAAGAATTAAAAAGCCCTTTTTCATTTTTATGTTCTTTTCTAAACCAATAATAAATTGCTCTTGCAACACGATTTGAGCTGTGTCTTACAAGACCTTCTTTACTATCTTCAATAAGTTTTCTTGTAACTAATTTTACTCCAAGTTTTTTTAAATTATCAAAATCAAGTTTAACAGGATAAGAACCTGCCATTTGATATTTCTTAGCTAAATTTGAAGGCATAAAATCATTGACTAATACAGCATCAATAACTTTTTTACTACCTGCATGTTTTATTATTGCATTAATATGATCACAAACACTATATCCATCTGTTTCACCAGGCTGTGTCATAATATTACATACATATATTTTTTTAGCGTTAGATTTTGCAATTTCATGAGAAATTTCTTCAATCAATAAATTAGGAATAACACTAGTATATAAACTTCCAGGTCCTAAAATGATTAATTCCGCATCTCTTATCGCAGAAATTACATCCGCTAAAGCCCTACAATGTTGTGGATCTGTAAATAATCGTTTAATTTTTCCATGAGCCTCAGGAATATTTGATTCCCCGTGAATAATCCTTCCATCTTCCATCTCTGCAACAAGTTTCATATCATCTAAAGTAGATGGCAAAACTCTACCGCGTATTGATAAAACATTTGAAGACTCTTTTACGGCTCTTACCATATCCCCAGTAATTGAACAAAGAGCTGTTAAGAATAAATTTCCAAAACTATGACCTTCCAAGCCTTCTCCTGACTTAAATCTATATTGGAATAATTTTGTAACTAAATCCTCATCATCAGCTAATGCTGCAATACAATTTCTTATATCACCAGGAGGTAATACACCCATTTCTTCTCTTAATCTTCCTGAGCTACCGCCGTCATCTCCGACAGTTACGACAGCAGTTACATTATTGGTAATATTTTTAATACCTCTCAACAACATTGAAAGCCCAGTTCCGCCACCTACTGCAACGATTCTTGGACCTCTGTTTAATTTTCTTCTTCTGTATAAATTTTCAAGTAAAGTTTGCTTATCTGTTCCATCTAGCATAGAAAGATTTGTTTTTTGCCAACCTTTGAAAAACATTCCTGCTCCGAACATAACTATTGCAAATGCAATCCATTCTGTAGAAATATTCATCGCAATTTTTCTTATAAATTCCATAGTGTAAAATACAGGCTTTATATCAAATAAAATTAATACACCTAAAGTCATTAATACTGCACCAAGGAAAATTAGAGCAAACCATCTTTTTACTTGCAACCCTGGCATTAACCATTTTACATCATCCGGCATCTTTACATTTTTTCTAAAATCTTTCATCACCTTATAAATTATCCTTCTTTACTTATTCTACCCAACCTGACATACAAGCATTTTTATAATTGACTGGAACAGGTTTTATTATTTCATGAGCTTGTCTTATCAATTCTAATGAATTTGATAATCTGTTTGTAAAATGAATTGTATCGGCTTTTACAACAGTTTTTCCTCCCTCAACATTAGAAACTTGAGATGTTGCCAATAATTGTTTTAAACGAGATATTTCCATTTCTGTATTTTCGTTATCTCTCGCAACCGTATTGACAGTTCCATCAACATTATACATTTTTTCCAGACAAATTTCTTGTGCAACAGGAATATTTATAAGCTCTCCTGTTTTTTCAGTAATTTCTCCTGATGCACCATAATATATAAGCCATTTAGAACATTTTTGAATAGCTTTTGCAACAGCACATGCAAAAGAAAAATCAGTAGCACATCTTTTATACATAGCACCATGTGGTCTTACATGTTCAATTTCCAAATGAAAACTTTTTGCAAAAGACATCAATGCACCAACCTGATAAATAACAATTGCTTCTATCTCATCTTCTGTTAAATCCATATCACGATAACCAAATCCTTGAATATCATCAAAACCGATATGTGCTCCAACAACTACATTTTTTTCTTTAGCTTTTAACAAGGCGTTTTTTATTGTTAATGGATCACCTGCATGGAAACCACAAGAAATATTAACAGAACTTGCATAATCTAAAAAATCATACTCTGTGTTATTTTTGTAAATTCCAAAACTTTGAGCTAAATCTATGTTAAAATCTATATTTTTTATTGATTTTTTTTCTAAACTATCCTGCATAATAATCTTTCTTACTAAAAATAATACCGTAATGAGATAATTATACTCTATAAATAATTAAATACCACAATCTTTACATAATATTAATCAGAAAAATTATGCACGATAAACATCTGAAATTTGCAAAAACATATACTGTTTTGTAAAATATGCAAGACGTGCAATATCTGATTTGGTAAAGCTTTTCAGATTAAAACAAAACTCAAAATTTTTGTTTCCGACAACATAATTTTTATTAAAAAATAAATACAAATATCCATTAGTTAATACATAATATTCACCGTTAAAATAAAGTTTATTCATCAACTCATCAATGTTTACACCCTGCATTTTATTGTCAATATAAACTTTATTCTTCAAATCGACTGCATCATCTGCAAACTTTTCATATTTGATATACAAAGATCTTTTACATAATTTACTGTTATCCCATTTTTTAGTAATATAATCTGGTTCAACAGATGCTCTTCTTTGAGTCCTTACAAATTCTCTCATATCAAAAGTGTTATATCCAAGAATTAAGAAAAATGGAATAATTAACCGATCTCGAATTTCTTCCTCTGACAATTTATCAAAAGAAGCTAACTCTTTACTATTTTTTAAAATCGCAATATTTCTTGCAAGTACACGTTTATTTAGCTTATATATTACTCTTTTGCAGAAAAGATATATAATAAACGAAAACAACAATACTAATAAAAATAATAAAAGAGCTGCGAAAACCATATATATATTTTACCACTTTTTTATACTCTTTGCAACTAATATAATCATTATTTATGAATATTTATTAAAAAATCGGTTATTCAATTTCTTGAATAACCGATCTTGAAAGAATATTAAAATCAATTATTTTGCTTGTAATTTATTTACAGCTTTTGTTAATCTTGATTTTTTTCTAGCTGCAGTATTTTTATGTAAAACACCTTTTGAAACAGCTTTATCACATAACTGATATGCTTTTGAAATTGCAGCGTTTAAAGCTTCTTTGTCTTCAGATTTAGCAAGTTCTAAAACTTTCTTTGCAGCTGTTTTAATTGAAGTTTTGAAAGCTACGTTTCTTTGTCTGTTTCTTTCAGCTATAAGTACTCTTTTTTTAGCAGATTTAATATTTGCCATTTTATTTTGCCTTTCTTTTACTCTTACGTCCGATTAATGACTTCGGACACATTTGAGGATGTGAGCAAACTCATATTAATTAAAAAAAATAAAAAATGCAATACATATGTAAATAAATGTATAATAAAACGAAATTAAACAAAAATTTTATATAAAATTGATAGATTAAAGCTATAACTTGAATACAAATTTTACTGTTAAAATTTGTAACAATTATACATTAGAATTAGTTCTTAAGGATTATATTTTTTAGCCATTTGTGGTATAAATAATATATAAGTAGGAATTATATTTATATAATAATTCGTTTAAATGAGATATGGAGGCAAAAATGTCAGTAGGACAATTCGTATTTATGTTACACAGCCACCTACCCTATTATAGAAAAGCCGGCATGTGGCCTTTCGGGGAAGAAAATTTATATGAATGTATGGCAGAAACATACGTTCCATTATTAAATGCAATCTCCGAACTATATGATGAAGGTATTAAGGCAAAGTTAACAGTAGGGATTACCCCAATTTTAGCAGAGCAGCTTAACGATGAACATTTAAAACATGGCTTCGTTAAATACTTGGATTCCAGAATTGCTCAAGTTTCAAAAGATTTGGACAGATATCCTGATCCTAAAGTTGCGCATTCACAACATTTGAAATACCTTGCTAAATACTATTTTGACTGGTTTTCAAACATCAAAGATGCATTTGTAAATAAATACGGAATGGATCTAATTGCACAATTCAAAAAATTCCAAGATTTAGGCTGTATTGAAATAACAACATCAGGAGCAACTCACGGTTTTTCACCATTGTTAGCAACAGACAGCAATTTGAACGCACAATTTAAAATCGGTTCAGATACGACTAAAAGATTATTTGGTAAAAAAGCTTGCGGATGCTGGCTTCCTGAATGTGCATACAGACAGGGTTATGAATATGTAGGAAAAGATGGCAAAAAACATTGGCGTCCTGCTATTGAAGTAACTTTACAAAATAATGACATTGAATATTTCTTCACAGAATCTCATGTAATCGAAGGTGGAAACTCTATCGGAAACAGACGTGTAATTGGAGTTTACGGGAATATTGAATATATTCCGTTACCGGAACGTCCTGCTACAGGGTATGATACATATTCAGCATACTGGTTACCTGACGCACAAGTAGCAGTAATGGGTAGAAATGACAGAGCTGGTTATCAAGTATGGTCAGCAGCAGATGGCTATCCAGGGGATGGAGTCTTCAGAGAATTCCACAAAAAAGATGATAAATCAGGTATGCATTACTGGAGAATTACATCACCTACTACAGATTTAGGCGACAAAATGTTATATGATCCTGTATTAGCACTTAACAAGGTAAACGAAAACTCTGATCACTATACAACACTCATTTACCATATGTTAAACGATTATAAAAAAGCACATGGTAAAGAAGGACTTGTAATGGTATCATTTGATACAGAATTGTTCGGTCACTGGTGGTTTGAAGGCGTTGAATTTATTAAACAAGTAATCAAAAAATTCGCAACATATTTACCTGAAGTAGAAAGAATGACAGCTGGTGAATATATCCACAAATATCCACCAAAAGAAGCAATCCAAATTCCTGAAAGCTCTTGGGGACAAGGGGGACACTTCTATGTATGGAATAACCATTTAACAGAATGGATGTGGCCAATTATTCATGCTTGTGAAAAAAGAATTTGTGCAATTGCAGATAAATATCCAGAAATTCCAGAGGATAAGTTATTGCATAGAGCACTAAATCAATTAGCAAGAGAAAATCTATTATTACAAAGTTCTGACTGGCCATTCTTGATTACAACATGGCAGGCAAAAGATTATGCAACAGACAGATTCAGAGAACATGTTGATAGATTTGAAAAAATAGCAGACATGATTGAAAATGGAAATATTGATGAAAATGCACTAAAAGAAATCGAAAGTATTGATAACTGCTTCCCTGTAATAGATTACAGAGTTTATCAAACAATTGAAGAAGGTGTAATTCCTCAACAATCAGCAAAACTAGCACCATTGTATAAATAATAA
>ULVF01056169.1_pt1 | contig 15196 bp, 7 predicted proteins | sample 1959201 | NCBI WGS metagenome assembly ULVF01 (sample SAMEA4835779, study PRJEB28245) | human gut metagenome | biome: gut microbiome; material: fecal sample | place: Denmark | collected 2008 | reverse complement strand
ACCGACCGAACTTTGACACGCATCGTTTCTCCCCCCTTACACCACTCCATGCATGATTATACGAACCACCTCCGAAACCTTCATTTCCAATTCCCCATCCTTCCCACAACGTAGTTAGTGGACTTTCAACCATATCTTTGTACCGTATCTTCATTCTGTGCAAAGCGTCCTCTCCAAACCCCATCGTACACAAAGATTCCAATACATATTTTTCCATATAAGGACTTGCATTATAATACTTAGTAAAGAAAGGACGAATGGTTTCATATTCTGTTTCGGGCAAAATTCCAGCTAAAACAGCCAAAGCTTGTGCTCTATCATCAGGCAATCCATTATATTCAGGAGAAATATAATACTGCCCATTCCAAAAATGATGATGAAAAGCCTGCTTCAACTTAGCATTCACTACAGAAGCCCACTCCGCATCCTTTTTCTCTCCTACCAATAAAGCCATCTTCTCAAAACCTTTCAGTGCCAAAGAATACCATGCATTATAAAGAAGAATCAAATCCTTATTATCTCCCCAGTCTCCCCATGTCCATCCTCCTTTTCTAGGTATCACTAACCCATTCTCTTCAATCTTCCATACATGAATATATTTTCTGACATTGGGATATACATCTTCTATTGTCTGTTTATCCCCTGTACCCAGATAATATGTCCAAAAACCATAGTACCCTACACTAGCCAACATCTGCATCGGTAGTTCCTGATTCCAGTTTCCTGATGGAACTGGAGCATAAATTACACTATCCTCACGTTGCCAGTTCATCAATTCATGAATGCCCTTTTTTGTCAAAAGATGGGCCTTATGATCGAGCGAATAAAAAGCTTCACCTAATTCATTTACCACATCTCCCCACCACTGAGAACGCTCCCTGTCGGGACAATCCATATAGGTATCTCTCATTGTAATATACAGGGTCCTGAGTGATTTACTCCATAAGGTATTATAAAAAGTATCACTACAAGAAAAGCTACCACGAAATGCTGTATCATACCCAGTTTCTCTAAATCTTACATCTAGAACTTTCACACCCTTTGGTATCTTATAATATACCTGATGACCATTCATCCAACCATAGGTTTCAAATTCCTGCACACCTTCTTTAGTAATATACTCAGCAAATACATTGGGAGCACTTCCTCCTCTATAATTATCAGTCCGTATATCTATTTTCATCCCTTGAGACGCTTGTAATTTTATATACGGAGTTACCTGAGCATTATAAGGAAGACTAGCAATAATCAACGTATCCTCCTGATAATCCAATTTACTATACTCTTGTAACCCATAATCTTTCCATAAGGGAATAGGGCGTGCAACCAAGCGATTCCATCCAGCTTCTTCTAATGACACAATGCGAGGCTTTTGCCATTCCGCATCATTAAACTCTGCTAAATGAAAAGCCATGTCTTTCAATGCATTAAAACCAATATTCGACTCTGGCAAACGATAATTGGGAGATTCACCTGCTGGAAGGTAATAAGCCGGATGAATCCTGATTTTCCACCCATCATTTGTGTCCTGTTTTTTACCATCTACTTGCATACAAAAACTCAATCCAGGAACAGGTGAATTACGATGACTAAAACCATCTTTACCGAAATACCATACTAGAACTGCAACTGCATTTTTTCCTTGATGAAAACCATTAACATCATGCAATTCATCACAATATGTATCTTGGGGATTTGGTCCTCGTTTCAAACCTCCTTCCCTCACCTGCAAATCTCCATTTACCCATAACCAATATTTACTATCAGCTGCTATTTGTAAATCGACTGTCGAAGGTAGCTTGTCTAAGTATAAGTTCGTCCGATAGCACAACCACATACCCGGAGATATTGTTTCTGACACAGGCAAAGTTAAAACTTGTGCTTTACTATAACTAATTAAAAAACATGATAGTATAACACTCAATAGAGCTTTAATTCTCATAATTCCTTTATTTTATAGAAATTCCCATTAAACCAACTACTACTTCCTGAGACAAGCATTTTAAAGTTACTTCTCTTACCTTCAAGCCAGATTTCAAACGACGTACAAGAAGCATTGCCGTACAGTTCCGACCTAGATCTACCGTTCTCGGAAGTACAGATGGCAAACAGAAACGATCTGTTTCAGCTGTATAATACGAACGGCTGAACTGTCCTGGAGCCGTAGCATGTGAGTCTATCGGACACAAATTCCAATAATTCACCGGAGGAATTAAAGGAAGTTTATCCGTTTGACCATTCTCATAAGTAATCGTTATAAGCGCATTCTCTATGTTACACTGCATCATATTGGTAGAGCCACACACTAAAAATGCAATCGCTTCCCCTTTCCTATCCACATCAAAGGTCATCGAACCTGGGAAATTATCCCATAAAGAAACGAACGATACATTCTTGTCATAACCATTCCAATAGAAATCTACACCCTGAGGAGTTGTCAGTATATCTCCTTTCAACATGGAAGAGACCTTATCTAATTCTATAGCCGGAGCTTTTGTTCCCCAGTAGGGGAATGTCCACGGAGAAAATCCATCTGTTCCAATACGAACAGAAACCGTATTCGGACGCGGAGACAAATACTTCTGCTTGTAAATCTGACGTACGTCAGAGTTGAACTGCGATGAAATCTTTAAAGGATTCCACTTTCCATCAAGCGACTTACCTTCCATATTCGCATACGCCTCTTGTTCCTGTGCACGTTTATCTGTTATCTGCACTCTGAAAATCCTCCATTGTGTACAATCACCCACACGAACATTTGCCACAACAGTATGGAAACCCACTTTCTGTCCTAGTTGATATTTTATCTTATTCCCACTGAAAGACAATTCTTCAAAAATTTCCTGGGGATCATAAACCGACAGCACTTCCCCCTTCTTCACATCCAATTCACCCGAAGAAAGTTTCTCGCCAGATACCAACTCAGAAGCAGCATACGGCAATTTGTCCTCATACTCAATCTGCACTTTTGCATGCTGGCGGCTATCAAGCGCAATCGAAACGCAAGACATCCCGGGCATAGGTAGAACCTGAAAATCAATCTTACGACCATCGGCCTTTACCGTACGGATACTCCGAGCACGCACCGGTAAAAGCAGTTTCATCTGAGCTACTCTAGCTAGCTGCACCTCATACGACAAAACCTTCGACTTTTCCTCAAACTTCAACTGGAAGTCAGGGAGTGCAATGGATGCATGATTCCACTCTGTCGGGAAAGAAGGAGATATTACCACCTCATTTTTAGGATAATTCGGATTATATCCAAAAAGACCGCTAACCAAGCTTCGTGCAAACGTATGTACACAATCACCAAAATCAATACCTCCCTGATCCGAGCCGAGATTCCCAGGAACTGTATGGTTATAAGCACTATGCATGAAAGTTCCTTTCATAATCTCCCATCCCTCATTGGGCAATCCAGCTTGAAAATAGCTTAAAGCCAGATGATAGTTATCTCCCGGCCACATTTCCCGCACAGACCAGGCACCTGGCACCCAGTTGGAGGTCCAGACTCTTCTTCCTCCTGAAGGCATCTTATCATTTTGTAAGGCCCACTCCGAGTAATAAACAGACTCCACGCTCTGCAGCGGGGAAGTCAAGCCTGCATCAATCGGTAAGAAAATACTATATAGCCATGGGTCCGCGTGTATTCGTTGATAACCGCTTTGCTCACGATATGCTCCCGAGTGTCCTCTGTCTTTCAACCACAAATTATTAAAGAAGCCTTTTTTGATACGTCCCAGCATCTGCTGATGATGTTCTGCAGCAACGGTATCCTTTGCATTCAACGCCATATCAAGCGCAGCTTTATGTGCACGGTAAGCATATGAAGTAGCTTCAGCTGTTCCACCGCCATTATACCATTGAGAATCTGTGGGCCAAGAATTCATATAACTTTCATACAACCCATCCCCATCTGGATCAAAACAATCTTCCATCCATTTTAAGTGTAATTCCAATGCCGGACGCAATAACCTTACAAAAGCAGAATCATTTGTCCACCGGTACTCTTCCACCAGCTGATCAAAGAATTGAGACTGCATGTCATAAAAAGACTGGTCTTTCAATATACGACCGACTCCATAAAAACGTGAGTCAACATGCTGTCCGGTCAACAGTAAAGCAGAATCTGCTTTTGCCACCCATTTATCTGATTCCTTTACTTGCGAATCTATATAATAGGCAGCCTGCTGCTGCACACGGTCATGCCAGCCATACATTGTACCGCCAAAAATAGTCCTCCACCCGGGCAACGCTCTGTTCCACTGCATACATCCATGCACAAATACTGGAGGATACCAAGTTCCGTCCACAGCAAAAATTGAATTGACAGCCATCGCATTCAGATATTCATCTGGAGTATCTATCAACAACCTGTGCTGAGATTTCTGATTCTGTTCAAGGCTAGTAGAATATAGTCTGGAAGAACCGGTAGTAATCTCCATCTGCTTCTGGTTATTCATAACCATGCTTACATATGCCACTTTATTAATGGGAAGATCAGCTTTTATACCCTCTTTCAGTTCATTTGCCTCTATTCCCCATGACAATAAATCCGGATGTCCCATCACATCAAAATTCCAGGAAAGACTTTCCACAGAATAAGACTGGCCAGCACTACAGAACCATTCTAATTTAGCGCCTTTAGAGGCACCTGAAGATGAAACCTTTAAGACTCCACCCAACTTATCGACAAAAGTAACAATCTCCATTTCTATTTTCAGTTTTGGCATACGCGAGTCTTGCAATATCCATTTCATGCATCCTCCTCTATAGAGAGACTTTACAGACTCAAAATCATGCAATGGAATGCGTGTGTTACCCGACACATAATCTATATAAAAGGTGCCATACAAGGTCTGGTCTTTTGCAAAACGAAATATAGGATTGTCGCCTGTCAGTATAAAAGCGTTTGTATTACACAGATACAATGGACGATTATTATACTTCTCCACATTATTTCCCACAATCCAGCCATCTTCTATACCGTAGTTCAGCTGTGCTCTGACTGGAATTGCCCATATTAATAGAAACAAAAAATATAATTTAATCAATTTCATACTTTATCTTAATTACATATTATTCTAATATACTTATGTATCATATAAATTTAAGGCTGCACTGAATTTAATTTATTATTCAAATTCAGATGCAGCCCTGAAAGCTTAAAAATTATTTATAACCCGGATTTTCTTTCAAATTTGGATTAGCACCTGTTCTACTTAAAGTAATAGGCAAATAATAATTAGATTCATCAAAATGTGTCTTTGTTGTACCATGGATATTTTCTAAAATTGTAATTTTATACTTTCCTGCTGTAGAGCCATAATCATAACGAATACCTGAAAAATTAGTATCATTAATCACTTGAGTAGCAATTCTCCAACGACGTAAATCCCAATAACGATGTCCCTCAAAAACTAATTCTATCTTACGTTCATGTCTAATCGCTTCACGAGTTATCTCAGAAAGCTTAGGTATACCAGCACGTTCTCTAATTTCATTTACAGCTTCCAATGCATCAGCTGTTTTATTTAGTTCAAAAGCAGCTTCCGCTAAATTGAGTAGAATTTCACCATAACGGAATGTCATATAATCGGTGCTTGAACGACATAGCCATTCCATATTATTGGCATTTTCATCCAAATATTTTAATACCCCAAAACCTGTTTTAAAATCATTACCTAATGGATTTTGAGTTCCTCCAGGACAAAAGTCAACAGTTGTTCCCTTCCAAGCTTGTCCTTGTGTCCATATAGAAGCAAAGAAACGAGGGTCTTTCTTACCCCATAATTCCTCAATTGTCCATTCGCCTTGTTGAACCGCTTCTCTATCAAGATGTCCATCGCTGCCATCTACATTTTCAAAGTCCTCTGCCATTTCAAGATAAGGAGCCGTATTGTTTCCTTCTCCCCATGCATGCGGACGAGGACATTCTAGGAAATCCCAAGACCAACCATTACCACTACTTTGAATAGCATCTAATCCATCATGCTGAACAACCAATATAGCTTCCGAATGATTCTTTTCCACAAAAAGTTGTCTAAAATTCTGAACCTTGTCTTCATATTTTTTAAATAGCCCATATCCACTCTTTGTTTTAATTTCCCAAGCTGCATCATAGGCCTTTTGATAATACTCACTTGCTAAATTTGAAGGAATGCCAAGCAAACCATCCAATTGAATTGTACCAAACTGAGCTATACTACCAGCATATAAAGCAACTCGACATCTCAGAGCCCAGGCAGCCCATTTATTAGGACGGCCTACATCATTAGAAGAAGGTAAATCATTCACTAAATCATCCGTTTCTGCAAGAATAAAATCATAAATTTCCTGTTCGCTATTTCGCTTAGGATATAATTCTTCTTCTGTACCATCCATTGAAAGTACTTTTGTTATTAAAGGAACTCCTCCGTAACGTTTCACCATCGCAAAATAATTAAAAGCTCGTAAGAAACGCGCCTCTGCAATGCGGCTCCTTTTAAGTTCCTCATCAATTGGTGCATCAGGAACTCTTTCAATAAACATATTTAAACAGCGTATTACTTTATAAGGAGCTTCCCAATATTCTAAAATGCCTCCATCAATAGTAATGCCTTTCACTTTATACACATCTTTATTTACACCATCATAATATATCCATCCTGTTTTTGCCTCATCTGACAATTGACTTAGCCATTGCGGTCCCGTTGCAATAGGACTAAAGTTAAATTCTCTAACCCAATCAGTCGTACTACTTAATGGATCAGTTCCCCATCCATTAATCAAACCGCAACCATCTTGTGTAAGTACAGTAGTACCTCTATACAAGTTCAATAAATAAGCATCAATCAATGTTTGATCTTTCCAGACAGCATCTTCGGTTATTATATCCAAAGGCTTTTTATCTAAAATGCTATCAATGCAAGAAGAAAATATCAAAGCACTAATAATTGCATAAAAAATATTCTTAATTCTTTCCATAAATATCCTATTTTATAATGATAAGTTAACACCAAAGCTAATAGTACGCTGTTGTGGATAATATCTAGTTATATTTCCACTTGCGACTTCAGGATCCACACCATATTTACCCATAGAACTAAATGTCAACAAATTCGTCCCAGCCACATAAACACGCAATTTCTCAATTCCTATTTTGGTCAAAAATTGTCTAGGTATATTATATCCTATAGACATATTTTTTAAACGAAGATAAGTCGTATTTTTACACCAATAATCAGAACCCCAACTATTTGAACTTGAACCACCAAGACGTGGAACTTCAGCATTTCGATTATTATTTTCCTCAGTCCAACGAAGATCGTATTTTAAAGTGGTCATATCTGCATCAGCATTCACATAGGTGCTATAGCCAAATGCACCTTGAAAAAGTCCTGAAAAATCAAAATCTTTATATTGAAGAGCCAAATTCAAACCAAACATCCAATGAGGAGTATTTCCTTTTCCAATCTCCTGCTTATCCCTCCAGTCTAACACATGATCTCCATTCACATCTACAAATTTTATATCTCCTGGTTTAAGATTCTGATTTCCTCCTAAATCTGAATAAACATAGTCCAATGCATCAATTTCCTCTTGGCTAGTAAATAGACCATCTGATACATAACCAAAATATCGGTCTGTCCAAGCTCCAGTCAATTTATTTTGACGAATCTGATCAGGATCATTATAAACAGGCTCATCATAATAATCCCATTTAGCTCGTGAATATGAAATATTTCCAGTTACATCATATTTTAAACCAGCCCAAGTTCCAGCTGTACCTAACATCAGTTCAAATCCCCTATTAGAAATCGAATTCAAATTCTCAGTTGGTAATGAAGCGCCAAATGTAGAGGGTAAAGATGTAGAACGATTTCCTGGAATCCCAGCCCTAAGCCGATAAAAACCTTCCACTGTTCCATACAATTTACGAGACCATAACGAAAAATCCAAGCCAGCGTTATAAATCTGCATTTTTTCCCATGTTAATAAAGGATTGGCAATTCCCGTAGAATATAAACCCAAGCTAGATACACCACCTAACATATAAGGATAAGAAGCCATAGCATATCCTTCCAAATACTGGAAATTACCTACATCATCATTTCCTGATTCACCATAGCTAGCTCTTAACTTTGCACTATCCACAAAACCCCAATTTTTCATCCAAGCTTCTTCTCCCATATTCCAACCTAATGAAATACTTGGGAAATATCCCCACCGATGTTCTTTTGCAAATTTGGCAGAAGCATCCGCACGTAATATAGTCTCTATCAAATATTTACCCTTATAATTATAATTCAAACGTCCTACAAAACTAGCTCTTCCCATCTCACTAGCCCAACCACTCGTACTCATACCTTCCGTACTTCCAGCGTACATTTGATCTATCAAAGGCGTTAAAAAATCAATTCGACCTGCACCTAATCCGTTAGAATCATAATCAATCAATTCCATAAGAAATAATGCAGACACATGATGAGCATCTGCAAAGACATTATCATAATGAAATGAATATTGCTGAGTCAGTGTAGAGCTTCTACTATAAGATTCATTTAAAGAAGCCTTTGACCCATGACTACCCGCAACAGCATATTCCTGTGTATCATAATCATAAGTATAATATGTCACAGGCTTTTGAAAAGATTTAGAATAACTATTCCAATGTGCATAGCTAATAAATGCCTTGAACTTCAAACCTGGTATCCATTTCTTAAAATCATACTCTAATGCAGCTGAGGTTTTTAAATCCTGATTTCTAGATTTGCTATATCCCATAATATCCATATTAGTAGTAACTGCAATACTTCCCACATCAGCTCCTCCCCATGCTACTTTACTCTCATCAGGCAAAGAAGCAGGATACCAAGGCAAAGTTGAATATAAGTCTTTCCAAGTCCATGCACCATTACCCAATCCACGTACTGGAAAATTTCTATCCTCAAAAGCACATGATATATCTACCCGCATCGTTAAAGCATCTGTAATAGATGCATCCATATTAGACTGTAAATTATAGCGTTTATAGTTCCCGCCATTCTTTTTCACCATAGTTTCTTGGTCTGTATAACCAAAATATCCCATATATTTTATCTTTTCACTACCTCCACGTACAGATATATTATGATTTTGTTGAGGTGCCCAATTACGAAAAACTACATCATACCAATCGGTATTAGGATAATGCAATGGATCATCCCCTGTTCTGAAATGTTCTATATCTTCTTCTGTCCATGGAGCAGAAGACTCTGGCTGTCCAGATTGTAAATGTTCCTCTCTCTCCATTACAGCACGCTGATAAGAATTGGCAGGTCTCGTAAAACTAGTTACTCCTTGTAAAGTAAGAGAACTGTTTACAGTTATAGTTGGCTTCTGTACCGATCCACGTTTAGTCGTAATAAGTACAACCCCGTTACCTGCACGAGCTCCATAAATAGAAGCCGCTCCATCTTTCAAAATTGAGATACTTTCTATCTGATTAGCATCTATATTATCAAAACTACTTTCTACTCCATCTACAATAACCAATGGTTCATCAAAACCACGAATATTTAAAGACGCCCCATCACTGCCTGGAAGGCCACTTGACTGCTTTGCAACCAGACCAGGAAGCACACCTCCCAAAGCATTACTAACACTTGAAATTGGGGCAACTGTAATCTGCTCGGATTTTACAGCAGAAACAGAACCTGTCAAATTTCCTTTACGCTGGGTACCATACCCCACAACAACAACTTCATCCAACACTTCTGTATCCTCTCTTAAAGTCACAGAAAGCATTTTCCCAGCCACAGCCTTCAATTCCTGACTCTTATATCCAATATAAGAAACCTCAAGCATCGCATTATCAGTTACGTCAAGAGTAAAATTCCCGTCAAAATCCGTAATTGTACCATTAGCAGTACCCTGTTCTTTGACCGTTGCCCCAATCACCGGTTCTCCATTGGCATCCACCACCTTTCCAGTCACTTTTTTAGGCTGTGCAGAAGGAGCTACCGCAGCCGGAGTCACAATAATCTTATTCCCCGATACTGCATATTTCAATCCCAATTTGGAAAGTTCACCTTCTAAAAGTTGCTTTAATTCACGATTGGTTGCAGAAATAGTCACATTTCCTTTCCCCTTGATTTCTGCATCCCGATAAGAAAAACGATAGGAAGTTTGTTTTTCAATTGCACTGAACAATTCCTTGACAGAAGCATTCCGCAGTTTCACGGTCACCGTACCCGTCTGGGCAGAAGTGCCAACAAATGTAAACATACACAAAGAAATCAAAGCAGTGCGCAGATTCAAGCGTTTTTTAGTACCTTTGTACTCTAAATCAATTGATTGTTTTGCGGTTTTCATAAATTCATAACAAATTAAGGTTTTAGTTTATTTTACTATGTATCCACCATAGTTTAATTGCAGGACTAAGCCTTCTTTCATGCCCTGGATAATTTGCCGATTATCCGGGGTTTTTGTTTCCTTCTTATGTTTTCATACATTTTAGTTTTTAAAGGTTTACAACTATTTTTGAGTTTGAATAGAAATCACTCCGTCTTCATTTGTGTACTTGAAATTATAATGGAACTTCAAAACACGCATAATGCTTTCCACGTTTTCATCGTCAAACGTACCGGTATACACATCGTTCAACAAAGTCTCATCATCCACGGAGAAGGTGACAGCAAACTTTCGGGACAAACAACGAAACACATCTTCCAACCGTTCACTACGGAACACCAATTCCTTATTCATCCAAGCTGTTTCCATCTTGTTACTTGTCCGCTCATGCAGCAAGTTTCCTGTACGCTTGTTATACACCACTTTTTCATTGGGCTTCACGCGTATGCTCTGATAAGGAGGGCGTAGAGTGGTGACATCCACACTACCTTCTACAAGCGACATCTCCACAATGTCTTTTGTCTCGTATGCATACACATTGAATTTTGTACCCAATACGGTGATGTCCATATAGCCTGTACCCACTGTAAACTTCTTTTCTGTATCTTTCTTTACCTCAAAAAATCCTTCTCCGCTCAATGCTACCTTGCGGTCATTCCGCCCAAAATCCTGACTATAGGTCAAAGAAGATTTGGCATTCAGATGCACTATGGTTCCATCGGGAAGGGTAACGAGCGACTTGCCGTAATCGCCTGAACGTATCACCACATTCTGTTCTGCCAGTGCATTGATTTCATTCTGCTGCATAAAAGTCAATACCGTCAAGCTTCCGGCTATGAGCAACAACAGTGAAGCGGCAACCTGCATCCAGTAGCGTTTCAGCGTGAAACGAGGTTTCACTTCTTCCGAACGAATGTGCAAGCCTTCATAGAGCGTTTTCATTTTTTCTTCCGACAAAGGAGAATGGTCTTCAAACTCTTCCCACTCTGTCTCCAGAAGATGTTTCAATTCCACATCGGATATAGCATCCATGCGGGTTCGCAAATCCTGAAATTCCGCCGGCGTGATGTCACCGGAACGGAACTTGTGTAACAATCCTGATACCTTATCGTTTATTTGTGCACTCATAAACTTTTTTCGTTTGTTTATGGGTAATATCCAATAAGGGCAGATTTATAACATATCAAATTACATGTTATAAAGCATAAAATGATTTTTTAGGCCAGAAATAAGAGCAATAAAGGATAATATTGACGTAATTCTGTACGAAGTATCTTCAGGGCAGCAGACAACTGGTTGCGTACTACCTGCTCTGTGACGGAGAGTTTTCCGGAAATCTCGGCGACCGACATACCGTATTCTTTGTTGAGTTCAAAAATTTCCCGCTGACGGGGTGAAAGATGCTGTTTGGCTTTCTCCAAAGCCTTTACAAAACGGTCATAGTCCAGTTCATCAGGAATCTCATTAGCCGAAGAAGCCAGTTTGTCCCGGTATTCCACATATTCTTCCATCGACGGATTGTGAATCTGTCTTCTCAATTCTTTCAGCAGAAAATGATAGGCTATGGTAAAGAGATAGGATTTGAAAGACTGATCGGGATTCAGGTGCTCCCGATTGGTCCAGATACGAAGAAAAGTTTCCTGCACCACATCATCAGTCGCTTCCTCTGATTTGAGGTACTGAAACACAAACCGATATAGTCTGGATACCCACAATTCATAAAGTTGCTTGTAAGCACGCTCCGAACCGGATTTTACAGCCAATATCAATTCATCTTCCTGCATTTTCTTCCTCGCTTATGTATTTTTCCAAGAAATAAGATGTGCAAATTTACATCTTTACATGAAAAGAGGAAACCTTTCATAAAAAATAATACAGTCCAAAACTCACCATTGCAATCGGTAAAGAGAGTATCTATTTATAGACAAGTTTCAAAACCATATCTACCAAACGACTCTTCATCAAAAAGAAAACTCTTCCGTATTTTCTATGTTTTCCATCGCGGAAACCTACGTCTCTCAAAAGGAAAACCTACGTTTCTCGTAGCGGAAACGTAGGTTTCACGGAAGAGAAACATAAAATCTGACTTAGAGGTTTCTCTTTTTCAACAGTATATTTTCAAATTAGGGTTACGTTATTCCACCGTTACAGACTTAGCCAGATTACGTGGCTGGTCGACATCCATTCCACGGCAAACTGCAATGTAATAGGCCAGCAACTGCAACGGAATGGAAGCTACTAACGGATTCAGACATTCCAGCGTAGCGGGAAGTTCGATGCTGTAATCAGCCAAGTTTCGGATAACCGTGTCTCCTTCGGTTACTACGGCTACCACTCTTCCCTTGCGGGCTTTGATTTCCTGAATGTTGCTCAGCACTTTTTCGTACAAGGGCGACTGTGTGGCCACGATGACTACCGGCATTTCGGCATCAATCAGAGCAATAGGGCCGTGTTTCATCTCGGCGGCCGGATAACCTTCGGCATGGATGTACGAAATTTCTTTCAGCTTCAAGGCTCCTTCCAAGGCAACCGGAAAGGCGTATCCCCGACCTAAATAAATGAAGTTGCGGGCGTATGTAAACATCTTTGAGAAATCGGAGATGAACGAATGCTGCTTCAGGACGGTCCGCATCTTTTCAGGGACGGCAACCAGTTCCTTCACTATCCGATGATACTCTTCTTCCGAAAGTGTACCTTTTTCTCGTCCCAACGCCAAAGCCAGCAGGGTGAGCACGGTAACCTGTCCGGTAAAGGCTTTCGTAGAAGCCACTCCGATTTCGGGGCCCACATGGATATAGGAACCGGTATCCGTAGCGCGGGCTATGGAAGAGCCGATGACGTTGCAGATGCCATAGATAAAGGCTCCCTGCGACTTGGCCAGTTCAATGGCAGCTAATGTATCGGCAGTTTCTCCGCTCTGGGAGATAGCAATGACTACATCATCAGGATGAATCACCGGATTGCGGTAACGGAATTCGGAGGCGTATTCCACTTCCACCGGAATGCGACAGAAACTTTCAATCAGTTGCTTGCCGATGAGTCCGGCATGCCAGGAAGTACCGCAGGCTACGATAATAAAGCGTCCGGCACGCAACAATTGTTTCTTGTAGTTGGACACGGCGGAAAGGGTGACCGTGCAAGTGTCCGGATTCACGCGCCCACGCATACAGTCGCTGATGCAGTCGGGCTGGTCGAAGATTTCTTTCAGCATGAAGTGGGGAAAACCTCCTTTTTCCAACTGACCGATGTTCAGAGCTATGGTCTGTGCTTCATGCGGACACTCTACATTATTCAAATCAACAATCTTCAAGGGAGCACCTGCCCGTAGTACGGCTATTTCTTCGTCGGAGAGATACACCACCTGATTGGTGTAAGTCACCATGGGAGTGGCATCAGAAGCCAAGAAGAACTCTCCATCGCCTACTCCGACGACTAACGGACTACTTTTGCGGGCAGCAATAATCTCGTCGGGATGCTTACGGTCGACTACTGCAATGGCATAAGCACCGATAACTTCCCGTAAAGCTAACTGAACGGCAGTCAGCAAATCCAAATTGCCTTGTTGCTGGATGTAGCCAATCAACTGCACCAGCACTTCCGTATCGGTGCTACTCTTAAAGGTGCAACCCTTAACCTGCAGCTTTTCTTTCAGCACGGCATAGTTCTCAATAATCCCGTTGTGTACCAATGCCAAATCACCGTTCTGACTGCAATGCGGATGGGCATTTACCGTACTAGGCTCTCCATGGGTGGCCCAACGCGTATGAGCGATTCCCACGCAACCGGACACATCCTGCCCTTCGGCTGTACGTTCCAAATCAGCTACTTTTCCCACGGATTTATACACATTCAACTGATGAGTGTCACTCATCAAGGCCGCTCCGGCACTATCATATCCACGATACTCCAGGCGCTTCAGGCCTTCTACCAATATCGGCCAAGCCTTTCGCTTTCCGATATATCCTACAATTCCACACATGTTACTTTTAACCTTAAAATATTATAGAAATCTACCTAATCTGTCAGCGAAATTACGATTTCTCACAGTATAGAGGGAATTTAGGGAGAGATTTTCTATGAAAACACCGATTTTTATATTAAATTAGTACCGTAATTACAACTTTACAAACGATTTGTTTGTTTATATAAGAACAAAACTAAAAATTATCAACTTTAAATCGAGAAAATATGAAACATTTACTTCCTGAACTTCCTTATCAACTGGAAGCGCTGGCTCCAAAAATGAGCAAAGAAACACTGGAATATCATTACGGAAAACATTTGCAAACGTACATAGACAACCTGAACAAACTGATTGCCGGCACGCCTTACGAAGAAAAAACTCTGGAGCAAATCTTGCTGGAAGCGGAAGGACCGATGTTCAACAATGCAGCCCAAACCTGGAACCATACGTTCTTCTTTGATACACTGACTCCTCAGCAGCCGGAAATACCTCAACCTTTAGCAGATGCGTTGACTCGCGATTTCGGTTCGGTAGAAACTTTCAAAGAGAAGTTTACACAGGCAGCAACCACGCTATTCGGTTCAGGATGGACCTGGCTAGTGAGTGACAAGGACGGACATTTGTCCATCGTCAGCGAATCGAACGCCGGAAATCCGCTCAAGAAGGGACTGAAACCGTTACTGGTTATCGACGTATGGGAACATGCGTACTACATTGACTACCGCAACCGCCGGGCGGCCTTCATCGAAGCATTCTGGACATTGGTGGACTGGCAGAAAGTAGCTGCCCGTCTCTAAAATATAAATCGGGGCCTCGACAATGATGTGACCCCCAAAAGTTGGACGGTTTAACATTATA
>ULVF01083806.1_pt1 | contig 15464 bp, 17 predicted proteins | sample 1959201 | NCBI WGS metagenome assembly ULVF01 (sample SAMEA4835779, study PRJEB28245) | human gut metagenome | biome: gut microbiome; material: fecal sample | place: Denmark | collected 2008 | reverse complement strand
TTAAATTATTTTATTGCAAAATTTTGCAATTGGACATTCTTCACATTTAGGTTTTATTGGTTTGCAAATATTTTGCCCGTGAGTTACTAAAAGAGTATTTATATCAATCCAATATTTTTCAGGTAGAATTTCTCTAAGTGCAAACTCTGTTTCTTCCGGAGTTTTAGTTTTTACATATCCGATTCTGTTAAAAATTCTATGAACGTGTACATCTACACAAATTGCGGGTTTATTAAAACCGAGAGATAGAGTTAAATTTGCTGTTTTTCTTCCAACCCCGTTAAACTTGCATAATTCTTCAATAGAATCAGGAACTTTTGATTTATACTTTTCTACAAGAGTTTTAGAAAGGTCTACAATTTGTTTTGCTTTATTTGCATAAAATCCTACCGGATAAATAGCTTTTTCAAGTTTTTTAACATCACAATTAGCAAAGTCTTTAGGTGTTTTTCCTAATTCAAGCATTCTTAATGTCGCAGGATAAGTTGTTTTATCATTAGTCCTAAGGCTTAGAATGCAGGCTATTAAAACCAAATACGGGTCTTTAAAACTATCCATAAGTTTTACAAAATCGCTTTGCGGTTGCTTTGCTTTTTTTAGTAATTCTACAATTTTGTCGATATTAATTTTTGTCTGCATTATTTAGGAGTTCCTCAACATTAATTACCGTTTTTAATTTTAGTGCATAAATATCATTTCGATTAAAGTTTGCCATTTTAACAGCGTCTTTTTCCGTTGTTACAATTATTCCTTGAGGAATTTCTTCTTCTGTATATAGATGATGATCATCAAAGTCTTTGGTATTTTTAACTTTATAATCTTTCAAAAAATTATAGAATTGTGTTGGTTGACCAATTGCGCAGATTGCTGTAATTTCGGTATCTTTTGGTAAAATTTCTCCTGTTTTTATGTTATATACAATGTCAGGTTCTGTGTAGCAGACTTCTGTTTGTATTTTTAATTTTTTACTCATTATTTTAGATAATTTTTCAGCTCTTGAGTGGTCGATATCTTTGCTTACTATAATTAATTTATCAATTCTTGAAAAAGCTTCTGTCCCTTCTCTTAAAGGTCCTGCAGGAAGAAGTTTTTCATTTCCAAATCCCATTTTGCTGTCCATTAAAACTATATCTAAATCTCTATAAAGTTTTCTGTGTTGAAAGCCGTCATCAAGTATGATTTTTGTTACTCCAAATTTATTAATTGCATATTCTGCAGCTTTGTATCTGTTTTTGCAAGTAATAACAATTGCGCCTTTGGTATTTTGAGATAACCAGTAAGGTTCATCCCCAGCTAAATTTGCATTATAATATATTTTTTCTCCATCAGAGATAATATTTATATTTTTATTGGAAAGTTTTCCGCCATATCCGCGAGAAATTATTCCAACTTTTTCCCCTTTATTAATAAAAAATTTCGCAATTTCAGATACAACTGGAGTTTTCCCTACACCGCCAGTTGTTACATTTCCTACAGAAATTACAAAAGCATTTACTTTTTTAGGTTTAATTATATTTTTATCATAAAGTTTGTTTTTTAATCCGCTTCCTAATCCATAGAATATTGAAGCGAATTCTAAAATTTTTACAATCAAACCTTTTGCATTTTTATCATAATGTATTTTGGAAATTTCCGTTTTCAAATTCATATTCTTTTCCTATCAAATTTTTAGAACATTAATCTCCAAAGTAAAAATCTCTTATTAAGTTTTTCAGAGAATTTTCTCAAATTGCAAGTTGTGACTCTTGTATCTTCAATAATTGATTGTAATTCAGTTTTCTTTTCAGGTGTTAATTTATTTACAGTTTCAAGAGTTGTTGAAATATCAACCATTGCAGTATTAACATTTGCAACAGCCCTGTTTATATCTTTTTTAAGCTGATCATCTTTTGTAAGTGAATTTACATATCCGCTTATTTCATTTACGTTATGTGTAATAGCTCTTATGTCTTCAGCCATTTGTTGAGCTTCTTGTTCATTACCGATAAGTTTGTTTAGGTTCTGTGATAATTTATCTACAGAATTTGCAGTAGACATCATAGTTGTTTTAAATTGCGGATCTCCGATTATGTTATTAATATTATAAGATAACATATTGAAATCAGTTGTAGCTTTATCCATCATTACCATTAATTGTCTTAAATCGCTGCTTGAGTCATCAATTAACCCGTTTAATTTAGCCATAGTATCGCTTGTTTGACCTGTTAAAGAATTAATATTTCTAACTGACATTTTTAATTCTGCGATTACTTCGTCAGACAATAAATCATTAATTTTTTTGTTTGTTTCAGTTAATGATTCTGCAGCTCGATATTGCCAATCCATGAAATCTGCTATTCTCATTGGTTCAATGATTGTATAAGGTGATTTTTGATTTGGATATGGTAATGTTATATCATCTAAAGTCGAGATTAAAAGTTTGTTAGTTCCGTTTGATCTTACAACTTTACCCTTTAAAAATTCAGGTAATATAAGACCTGGAAGATTTATTACGTAATCTATTTTATATGCATAATTTGTTTTAATATTATCTTTTACAGAGTATGGAACAACATCTTTTGAAACTACTTCAATGTTTGTAATTTTTCCGACATCATAGAATTTTTTATCTAACTTCATTTCAACATCATCATCTTTATAAAGAATATCTTTATTTACCATTGGAATAAAGACTGTTCTTGTCTTTGGCGGTGTAATTTCTAAAAATAATTCACCGATAAGTCCAGATTGTTGAATAGAAAATATTGAAGCTTTCGGAATTTCTACATTCGGTTCTGTGATTACAAATTTTACTTTAACATAACTGTTTTCACCATCAATTACCGGGGTAATTTCTTCTACTTGTCCTACTCTTAATCCCATCATCTGAACGCCTGCGCCAGGACGCATGCCGTTTACATCTTTGAATTGAATTTCTATTCTGTCTGCAGATGAAAAAGTGCGACCTTTAACCTTGAAAACTACTCCTATTAAAAGTACTAATGCTAATAATGTTAAAAGTCCTACTTTAAAAGATGATGAAAATTTCATTGCTTGCCTTTCCTACTTTTATTTCATTGTAGCAAAAACAACAAAATTGTGCAAAATTATTAATTATAGATAGTTGGCTAAAATATTTTTAACGTAATTTTGTGTTTCTTTGTATGGAGGTACTCCGTCATATTTATCAACGGCTCCAGGACCGGCATTATATGCTGCCAGTGCTAATATTACATTACCATTGTATTTGTTTAACATAGATTTTAAATACTTAACTCCGCCTTCAACGTTTTGTACAATATTATAAGGATCTTGTACTCCTAGATTTTTAGCAGTAGAAGGCATTAATTGCATTAGTCCCATAGCTCCTGCTTTTGATTTCGCTTTAGGGTTAAATCCTGATTCTTGTTTAATTAGAGCTTGAACTAATTTTTCATCAACCCCATGTTTTTCAGCAATTTGGTTTACAACATTTAAAATTTGAGATTTTGTTGCAGATTGTGTGTTAGCTTGAAGTGCATTTGCTTCGATTAATGTGTTTTGAAAACTGCTTTGAGGTGTTTGGCTAATTATATTGGCATTTACTTTTTTTAATTCAGGGTTAAGTAGTAATGACCCGAAATTTGATTTTGTAGTAGATTGGAGTACTTTTTCAAATGATGGTGAATTTATTTTTCCATTATTTGGATAAATAGCATCAAGCGGATTTTGGGGCTCATTTTTGGCTGTTAAATTATTAACTTTGTTGGAAAGCTGAGCATAGCGTTGCATTGCCTGAGCTTGTCCTCCAGAATTTAATAGATTTTGAATAAATTGTGAAAACATACCACCTCTACCCTTATCTGATTTTATTTTATATAAAATCTGATAATTCCGTATCCTCTATTTGCATTAATGATATTTTATAAAATGTCAATTTATAAACATGCAATCACCATATGAGAAAAAGCGATAATTATTTTTGATTGCTTCATTATATGCTTCAAATATAAAATCTTTTCCAGCTAATGCACTTACAAGCATTAGAAGTGTGGATTTTGGTAAGTGGAAATTTGTAATAAGTTTGTCAATAACTTTAAATTCGTAAGGCGGGTATATGAATAATTCAGAATGGTCATGGCAAGGTGTTATACATCCGTATTTTTGAAATGCCGTCTCAAGAGTTCTAACGGTAGTTGTACCTACTGCTACGATTTGTTTTCCCTCTTTTTTTGCTCTGTTAATTTGTTCTGCAGCTTTTTCTGAAATTTCAAATGTTTCAGAATGCATTTTGTGATTTTCAACATTTTCACATTGGACAGGTCTGAAGGTACCTAGTCCTACATTTAAGGTTACGTATGCTAATTCAACCCCTTTGTCCTGAAGCTTTTGTAAAATTTCTTGAGTAAAGTGCAAGCCGGCAGTCGGGGCTGCTACTGAGCCTTCATCTTTAGCATATACTGTTTGGTATCTTTCAAAATCAAGTTTTTTTAAATCTTCATTTGGAATTTTTCTTTCAATATATGGCGGTAATGGGATTTGACCATTTCTGTGAAGTACATCAAGAACGTTGTCCCCTTCAAATATTAATTCTACAAGCCATTCTCCGTTCTCTTCCAATCGTTTAATTGCTTTTACTGATAATTCATCGCTGATTTTAATAATTGTATCAGGTTTAACTCTTTTTGACGGTTTAATAAGTACATCCCACAAGTGTTTGTCTTGTGTTCCGATAGTATTTTGAACTTGTTTTAATAAAAATACTTCAATCTTAGCTCCTGTATCTTTGTGTCCGATAAGTCGAGCTGGTAGAACTTTAGTATTGTTCATTACTAACAGAGTATTTTTATCAAGCAGATCTACAATGTCATAAAAATGTTTATGATAAATGGTTCTATCCTTTCGGTTTAGAACCATCATTTTTGAATTATCTCTTTTGTCGGCAGGTAACTGCGCAATTAATTCTTCTGGTAAATTGTAATCATAGTCTGAAAGTAACATTTTTATCTTTCTTATTTTTTGAAATGCTGAAATAAATTCAGTATAATTTTATTTTTGTCATTCCGAACTAGTTTCGGAATTTTTTTTATATTACATATCCTGTATGCTTTGTGTTTAGGGGTTATTCCTTTGGCTCAATTTTTTTTGCACCTGCAATATCTGAATCTGTTACGATATTTTTTGTTCTTTCTTGTTCTTTATCAATTTGTTTGTTTACGATAACTGTTTGTAAAATTTGTATTATGTTACTTGTAACAAGATATAATAGAACACCTGCAGGAATCGGGATTATTACAAATGTACCGATAATCATAATTGGCATAAATGTTCCCATTGATTTTTGAATAGCTTCTTGAGTCGGATCAATAGCTCCGTCTTTCGGTTTTTGGGTAGCCATCATGATTTTCTGTGATGCGAACATTGTAAGTGCAAATAATGCAATTAAAACAAATACATCCCAATGGAAGGATCTTGATGCAACGATTGTTGGTACAGATGCTGCTAATACGCTTCCTTGTTTTGTGAATGTGATTTTTTCAACTTCTTTATTAGTCATATCAGTGACTGATATTTCTGCTTTTTGAATTTGATCAAGTTGAGCAAATTTTAAGTTCAAATGGTCTAAATCAATTTTGAAGTCAATATTTTCACCTGGTTTAAATTCCCCTTGAATTTCTATAGCTTTATTTGGATCTTTAATTTTTACATTTTCTAAAGTTTCGTTAGGTAAATATACAGTAGCAGTTTTACCTAAAGTAAATGTATCACCTTGTGAAACTCCGAATGTACCGTCAAAAGAACGTCCTGCTGTTGCTCTTAATGTAGTATCAAGTCTGCTTAAAAATCCGAAAGATGTATCCCCAGCAATTTGAATAAATTGCGGGCTCATTAAAGCAGAATATAAAAGAATGAATATTGGTAATTGAATTAATAGAGGTAAACAGCCACCCATCGGGTTAAACTTATGTTCTTTGTAAAATTCCATAAGTTTTTGCTGCATTTTTTGCGGGTCGCTTTTATATCTGTCTTGAATAGCTTTGATTTTTGGTTGTAAATTTTGCATCATTTTCATAGAACGTTGTTGAGATACGTTCAATGGCCACATAGCAAGTCTTATAACAACTGTTAATAAAATAATCGCAAGTCCGTAATTTCCTACAATAGAAGCTAGTGCTTTTAGCGCTTCAATAGTTAAAGTTGTAAAATCCAATTTCCCTAATCCTCATTTAATAGTGTAAAATCTCTTCTCCAGAAGTTTATTATAAAAGTATAGTCAAGTCAATAAATTGTAAACAATAAAAAAAGATTGACTTGTTGTCAATCTTTTTCTAAATGGTCGGGATGACACGATTTGAACGTGCGACCCCCTCGTCCCAAGCGAGGTGCGCTACCAAGCTGCGCCACATCCCGACGGTTTATGTTTTTCAAATGTTCCACATTTGAAAGTGCGCTACCACCTCTCGTGAAACAATTCACTGGATTGTTTCACTCGGCAGAGTGCCACATCCCGATATTTAATTTTCAATCGCTAAACTTGCGACAAGTTTTATTCTATGATAAACATTTTTTTACGTCAAGAGCTTTTTTATTATTTTATCTTTTATTTTCGATAACACTTTGTTTAGCTGCAACTCCAAGACCGATGCCTGCAATTAAATAAGTTAGCCATGCAAAGAAATAGTTTCTTTTTAATGGTTTAAGATTTACTGAGTTGCCAAGTGTTGCTTTGGCTGCTTTAACTCCTCTAATTGATGCCATACCTTCTTCTATAATTGTTGGTAAAAATGCTGCAAATCCGATTTTGCCGGCATTTCTTTCTATGAAACTAGGGGTGTTGTCATCTTTTTTTGATAATCCGTTAAGCATTATTAGTGCTGTTGGTACTGCTGATACAAACATTCTTGATTTTTGTAAAAACTTTAAGAATTTACCTTTGTGTGCATTTATAGCATGACCTAATTCATGTAATATTAAAGAAGGCTTATTCTTTGGTGCTACTGCAAGTTTAAATTGATCCGTATAAAATGCGTTTTCTCCTCTTGCGACAGGTTTTAGCGCTTCTTGCAGCATTTTGGGGTATTTATTTATATTATTTGCATCGATAAAGTCAACATCAACATTTAATTTGTTTTTGTTGACCATATTTTGAGCAATTTGTTTTACATTATCTGCATTAGTAAATTCTTTGCCTTGCATTAATTTATTTCCGCACCATTCTGATGCTTTATGTAAGAATAATGCAAAAGCTTGTAACAGACCTGCAGTTAAAACCGTTTTTTCAGGATTATATTGGGGCTGCGGTTCTTGAAAATTGGCAGGAGTATAAAATTTATTATTTTGCAGTAAATAATAATTTCTTTGATTATTAGAATCTGTTTTTACACTACTAATTCCTATCACGTTATTAGTAAAACATGTAAATCAAAAAAATTGCTATTAATATTAGTAATTTTATTAAGATTTATTACGGTATATTATTAATTAAGTTAGTATATTAGCAAAAAATTTTGCAGATTATTGTTTATTTATATGTGTAGAATTTTAAGAAAAAGGAATTATAAATAAATGGTTTCATTTGGTCGTTTTGTATTTAAAGCTACTGGAATTATGTCAAATAAAGGTTTATCTAAAAATAGTAAAAAGATAGGAGAAGCTATCGCATCTCAAATGAAAAAAAATGGAGGGGAAATATCAATAGAGAATGTTCATCAAATAATTTCAGATACTGTTGGTAAAAAAGCTGCAGATAAGATTACGATATCTAATTCAAAAGAAGCTGCAAGAGATTTTTTCCTCAAACAAGATATTGCTTCAGAGAACGATTTAAACCATGTTTTTGAAGCAGCTATAGGTTTTTTAATTCCTGCAAAATATAAGCGGCAGGGGTTTGTGTTTGTAAATAAAGACAAGGCATTAGGAGGTGTGGCCGCAAATGCTTTAACACATGAAATACAACATGCTTTAAGTTTAACATCCGGAAGGAGGGGGCTGTATCTGTTAAAAGGAAAATTCTCTTTAGGACGTCGTTTTATAGATAAAGAAATTTCAAAAATGAAAGATTTTGGAGTGCAGGACAAGTATGTGAAAATGCAAGAATATTGTGTTGCATTATTAAATTCAGGAGGACAAGTTAATAATGCAATTGTTAGAGATATGTTATATTCTAAAGGTATTCTCAAAAAAGGTGAAACTAAGAAAAATTTATTTATACTAAAACAATTAAAAAAAGCTTATAAAGATGAAGTTCGTTCTTGGACTGTAGGTCTAGAAGCGCATGAAAAATTTGAAGGTTCAAAAGTCATAAATTCGGATCTTTATTTAAATATATTTAAAAGTTTGATGAATGGAGTTTCTCAGGAGGCAAAACAACTAAAAATTGACAGGTTTAAGAAATTTTTAGCTATTAAGCCTGCTGAAAAGAAAATCCAGTAAAATTTTATTCTTTGAAAGGTGAAAACATTTCTTTCCCTGCTCCGCATAAAGGGCATACCCAATCTTCAGGAAGTTCTTCAAACTTCTTACCTTCTTTTTCTTCGTCATATATCCATTGGCAAACATTACATACGTATTTCATTTTTTTCTCCTTTTGTGTTATAGTAGTTGTATGAAAAATATATTTGAAACTAAAGTTTATTATTCTGATACAGATGCATATGGTGTTGTTTGGCACGGTGCATATTTAAGATGGTTAGAAAAAGGTCGTGTCGATTTATGTAATAATCTCGGTTTAGATCTTGTATCTATGAAGAAGATGGATATTCTTCTTCCTGTTACAAATATGAATGTCAAATACAAAGCATCTGCAAAATTAGATGATGCTATTATTATTGAAACTTGGATTGAAAAATTCAATAGCTTGTCAGTTACATTCAAGCAGGTAATTAAGTCTAAAGAATCTAATAAAGTATTTATTGAAGCTGTATTTGATGTAGTTGCGATAAGTAATGCCGGTAAATTGTACAGAAGAATGCCTGCTGAGCTTGTTGAATGTTTTGAAAAAGCTGTTAAAGATGATGAAAAATCTCTTGTGACCTGCTAGGTAGTATAAAAAGGAATAAAAAATGTCCGGAGTTCGCTTAAATAAATATATTGCTTCATCTGGGCTTTGTTCTCGTCGAAAAGCTGATGATTTAATAGAAAAAGGTTCTGTAAGTGTAAATGGCAAAGTCGTTACGGAACTTGGTTTTTTAGTACAGCCAAAAGATAAAGTATTTGTTAATAAAAAGTTAATTGCGCCTGCTAAACATCAGTATTACAGATTTTTTAAACCTGCTGGGTATATAACAACAAGAAATGATGATCAGGGTAGAAAAACTATTTATGATTTATTACCTGAAAATATGTATAGCTTAAAACCTGTCGGACGTTTGGATAAAGATTCTACTGGGCTTCTAATTTTGACAAATGACGGTGATTTGATTAATGCATTGACTCATCCTTCGGTTAAAGTGCCTAAAGTTTATTTAGTTTCAATAAATTCTTCTATTCACAGGCATGAATTGGAACAGTTAGCTAATGGTATTGAGTTGGAACCGGGTAAGATTGCTTATGCAGATATTGAAGTTTTGGAAATGGATAGCAGTCATACTGAAATGCGGATTACTCTTTATCAGGGGATGAATAGGCAAATCAGAAAAATGTTTAAAGCTGTCGGATATGAGGTAAAAACTTTAAAGCGTATTCAACATGCTACATTGACTCTTGATGGATTAAAACGCGGTGAATTCAAACCGATAAAACCAATTCAAATTAGAGAGTTAAAAAACTTTTTAAATAGGATTGCAAAACAGTGAAAAGAATAGCTATTTGCGGAAATATTGCATCTGGGAAATCAACTGTCCAAAAAATATTAGAGGAAAAAGGTTATAAAGTTTTAGACTGTGATGAGGTTTCTAAAAAACTGTTAACTGTTAAAAATAAACCATTATATGATGGTTTTAAAAATTTTGATGTGTTTGAAAATGGAGAATTTTCTCGTTTTAAAGTCGCTCAGTTAATTTTTTCTGATGCAGGAGCAAGATTGAAAATTGCATCAATAATGCATCCTCAGGTTGCAGAAGAAATTAATAAATTTTTTGAAGAAAATAAATCGGATGATTTGCTATTTGTCGGGATTCCTTTACTTTTTGAATCTAATATGCAATCATTGTTTGATAAAATTGTATTTGTATATACTGATGATAAAGTTCGTTTAGAAAGGTTATTAAAACGTAATAATTATACAATTGAGCATGCAAAATCTCGTATAAATTCGCAAATGCCTCAAGATGATAAGGTTAAATTAAGCGATTATGTGATAAATAATAATGGTGATTTTAATAATTTAAAAACAAGTGTTGATGGATTGTTAAGCAATATAAGTTTGTGATATTGGAACAAATACTCTTGCACCTTGTCTTATATTATTTGTAATTCCGTCACTTACAGCTTGACCATTTCCAAGTGTGATTTCTATGTGACCATATTTTGAGCTATAACCAGCAACTTTTTTACCATAGACTAACACACATCCTGCAGGAAGTGATGATAAATCTAATCCTTTTGTCGAGATTTCTTTGAAATTTTTATTGCGTTCTAAAATGTTTGCGCATTCGTATGCGTCTCCATATTCATATGCTCCAAGTCCGCTTTTTTGTATTGCATTTTTTACGTATGTAGCACATTGTTTAGTAAATCCAACTGCATTTTTAGCCGCAGTATTTGCTAATTTTTCTCCTTTAGTTTTGTCATACCCTGCATCTTCAAGTGTTGTAGATATTTTATTTGTATTTATTGGTTTAATAGAACTTTTTGTTGAATAATTATAGGTTGGTTTTAATTTGTTTTTGTTCGCAAATTGATTGTTGTAAATTGTAAATAAATTATTAGAAGAAGAAAAATTCGAATAATTTAAAGTTGGATTAAAATTATAAGTACTTGTTAAATTATTCGTTTTTGGTAATTGAAAATTATATTGTATATTTGTATTAAAGTTTACTAAACTCACAATATATCCCCTTAATTTTCCTCTTGTATATATAAAGTTATTTTTCTCTTGAAAATTGCTTTTTTGTAAAGAAATTTAAACAGGAATAAATACATAAGCTTTATCTGAAGGTTCTATTTTTTCTGTTATTACATCACTGCAGGCTCTGCCATCGCCTAAGGTTATTTCAACGTGACCATCTTTACCATAACCTGAATCGTATTTATCATAGACAATTATGCAGCCTGCTGGGAGATTTTTTAAGTAATCTCCTTTTACTTTTGTTTCTTTAAAATTAGGATTTGCTCTGAGAATATATTTGCAATATTCTCCATTCCCATTTATATATGGTCCAAGCCCTACATCTCTTATTGCTTCTTTGACGTATCTTGCACAAAGCGGATAATCTCTGTATTCGGGCAAGCCCGCAAGAATTCTTTCTGCTAAAGCTTGTCCTTTTTGTGAATTGTATTCTATCCCGTTAATTTTAATCCGAGATGTGTCTTTTGAAGTTGTCTCTTCTTTTTTTAAGGTTTCTACACTACTATTATTTTTTACACTTCTAATTACGAGAGAATCGATAAGTTTTGGAACGTATTGTTCCTTTTGAGTTTGCCAAATAGAGTTTTGGCTGTTAGAATAAAATCTTTGAAATGGGAATATTGTCATGCAATTTACCGGCATGAAAAAATTCATAAATGGAAAATAATAATTATTGTAAAAATTATTATTGTAATTTGTTATATTGTTAAAATTCAACAAATTATTTCCCCTTATATTCCCCTGATATTTATATAAAGTTTTTTCGCTGCAAAAAATTGCCTAATGTAAAAGATTGTAAAAATAATTCAAGTAAATTTTTTTATAGCCGATATATTATTTGAGGTTAGGTATGTTTGATAATATTTATACATTTTATGATGATGCTGAATATATAATAAATACATTCAGTGCAAATAAAATAGTCAAACTGTTAAATAAGCGAATAGAAAAAGGACAAAAAACTCCACAAAATTACGCTTTTCTAGCTAATGCTTATTATAATAAAGGTCAGTACTCTAATGCTTTAAAGTGTGCTTTAAAGGCAAAATATTTAGATGAGGATTATTATTATGCAGATTTTATTCTTACAATGATATATATAGATGAAGAAAATATTTTAAAAGCGGAGAAATATCTTTCAAGTCTTCTTGAAAAGTGTACGGAAGATTATTATTTTGCATATTATGCAGCTGTTTGTTTGTATAATATGAAAGCTGAATCTGATATTGCTAAACAGTATTCAAATAAATTAAAGCAAATAAATAAACAAGAGCCGTTTTGTGAGACGCTTAAAGCTTTGGCTTGTTTTTTAGAACAAGATTATAAAAATATTTTAAAATATTCAATTTCAGCACTGAAAATTAAGCATAAAACTCTTGATAATATGATTTTATTATTAGGGTTGATAATCTTTTCAGGAATTGCGATATTTTTTAAAAATATAGATGGTACAAAATTTTTCAGATATTTGGCAACTTTATTTTTACGAAAAGACGAAAAGTATGCTTCTTTTTCAGATATGTTTTTATCAAGTAATTTAGAAAAAGCTCTTAAAAATATAAATAAAGCTATAAGAATTAATCCAAGGCCTGCTTATTTTATTCGTAAAGCTAGGATATTTACTCTGTGTTATCGTTATAAAAAAGCTATTAATATTTTAGAGGATGTTATAAAAAATAACCATGAATATACATATTTATATGCTGAGTTAAGCAATCTGTATGAAAATATTGGAGAACATAAAAAAGCCTTAGAATATGCAAATCTAGATTTATTAAATAATAAGCATAATCCTAATATGTACTATAAAAAATTTGATATACTATTTGAGATGAAAAGATATGATGATTGCTTGAGTATTTTGGATAAATTAGAAAAAGAGTTTTCAACTGGTGATAAAATTGAATACAAACGAGCACAAATTTTTATAGCAAATAAAGAGTATGAAAAGGCTATTTTGTATATGAATAAATTGCTCTTGCAAGGAAAAAATGATTTATATTTGATAGATAAGATGTACTGTTTTTTTATGTTAGCTCGTTATGATGAAGCAATTGATATTGGTCTGCAAATAATGGCTGAAAAAGAAAAAGGTATTGTTTGTTTTTGGCTTGCTCGAAGTTATTTAGCTCTTGAAAATTATCAAAAAGCACTAATTTATATGAATAAATCAATTTTGCTCGGGGATTGTGATATGTGGAATTATTATTGGAAATCAGTAATCCTTGAAAATTTAGGCAGAAATAATGAAGCTGAAATTGCGTATCAAAAAGCTATAAATCTTGGTTACAGCGAAGATGGTTAAAGTTTTATAATACTAGCTTCAGCTTTTCCCATATCAACCATTTCAAAAGGTTTATCAATATCTTCTGTATTTTCATAATCACCAGAATCTAATTCAAAAATCCGGTCAATATCGATATTTCCATTGAATAAATAAAACTTATTTACATTTTTCATATACAGTCCAAAAGAATTTTCTTTTTTTAAGTGTTTTAAAAATTCTTTTTTCGTGTCATTTTTAGAAAAACCGTCAAATGTGTAATCTTTTATAAGATCACAATTTTTTTTAAGAGTTTCTAATAAAACATATGGTTCTATCCATTTTGTTATAATTTTATTCATGATAAAACCTCTGTATCTTCTTGTGATTTAAATTGCATTTCATAAAGATATCTGTATTTACCGTTTTCAATATGTATTAGCTCATCATGTGTACCAAGCTCAGCTAGTTCACCGTCGTTTATAACAGCAATTCTATCTGCATTTTTAATTGTTGATAACCTGTGGGCAATTACAAATACTGTTTTATTTTGAATTAAGTTATCCAGTGCTTTTTGAACGATTGCTTCTGATTCATTGTCAAGAGCTGATGTAGCTTCATCTAAGATAACAATAGGTGCATCTTTTAACATTGCTCTTGCAATAGCTACGCGCTGTCTTTGACCGCCTGATAAAGAAGCTCCTCTTTCTCCTACAAATGTGTCTATTCCGTTTTCTAATGTATGTATGAATTCATCCAAATGTGCCATTTCTACAACTTTTTGAATTTGTTCATCTGTTGCATTTTCATTACCCATTAAGATATTTTCTTTTATAGTTCCGGAAAATAAGAAGTTATCTTGGAAAACAAATGAAATGTTATTTCTCAAAGATATTAAATCAAATTTTCTTATATCTACTCCATCAAATTCTATGGCGCCTGATTTAACATCATAAAATCTTGGTAATAAACTTACTACAGTGCTTTTCCCGCCTCCAGAATTTCCAACAAGTGCCATTGTTTCACCTTTATTAATATGAAGAGTGAAATTTTTCAACACAGGAGTATTTTCTTCATATTCAAAATATATATTTTTGAAATCGATAGATCTTTCTAATCCTTTCATTTGAATAGCATTTTCCGGTGATTTAATTTGCGGTTGTAAGTCAAATAGTTCAAATACTCTGCTCATTGCGACGAATACGTTTTGTAAGTTTGTTAAAGTATTTCCAAGAGTTTTAGTCGGTTTATATAAAAGTAGTAATGATGTTACAAATGAGGCAAAGCTACCTGCAGTCATTTCTCCTGAAAGGATTAAATGGTTTCCGTATGCCATTACAAGAGCAATACCTATTGAACATACAAAATACATAATAGGAGACATCCAACCTACACGCTTAGTTAAAGACATTGCCAGATGGAATTGTTCATGTATTTGATTATCAAATTTTGTGTTTTGATCGTTTTGAAGATTATATGCAGTCATAATTTTATTTCCTGCAAATGTTTCATTAAAATTAGTAGTCATATCTCCGCCTACGACCATCGTAGCGTTTGATACTTTTTTAATTCTTTTTCTAATAAGAGTTACAGGGGTAATTGCAATGGCCATTATTGTAACACCGATTATTGCAAGTTTCCATGAGTTATATAATAATACTCCAATAAGTCCAATAAGACCAAAGAATGTTGCAATAAATGATTTTAACATATCAATAATATTTTTTGACGCAGCATCAGGATCAGATAAAAAACGAGTCAGTACAATTCCAGATGAGTTAACATCAAAAAATTGCGGGTCCATTGATGTCAATTTCTTAAACAAATCTTTTTTCAAGGCCATAGATATTTTCTGACCGGTCCAGTCAGTAAGGTAATTGCTTGAGTATTTTAAAATACCTTGAAATAAAGCGAAAGCAACTATACCAAAAGGTATAATAGTAGCTAAAAATGCCTGAGAATGAACCGTAAAACCAAAGAATGTCCAAGTATGTTCAGGATTTCCATTGATAACAAAATCCAAATAAGGTTTTAAAGATAAGGCTACAACACCATCTAATAAGCCTAAAGGTATAGCAATAATAAGATTTATTATAGATCTTCCCAGTACAGGCTTTATGTATGGAAAAATTTTCCCTAATAAGTATTTATAATTAAAAGCATTTTTTGATGCAGTATTTTTTAATTTGTAATCCATGTATATCCCTCTTCTTATAAAATTATATATAATATTAT
>ULVF01091163.1_pt1 | contig 15532 bp, 12 predicted proteins | sample 1959201 | NCBI WGS metagenome assembly ULVF01 (sample SAMEA4835779, study PRJEB28245) | human gut metagenome | biome: gut microbiome; material: fecal sample | place: Denmark | collected 2008 | reverse complement strand
GTAATAATGGATACAATCAAACATTAAATTGTTATGGAATATCTTCGAGAATAAATATTAAAATATTAGACGAAATAACAAAGGATTTACAAGAATCACAATTATCAATAGGAGAAATTTCTAAAAAATATCATTTATCGTATGAAATGATTCAAAGTATTAATACTGGAAGGCATTGGAAAAGAAACATTGATTATCCAATAAGAGAATATAAAAATGCTGAACAATTTTATTGTGTTGATTGTGGAATAGAAGTTTCAAGCGGCGCAAAGAGATGCGTTAAATGTGAATGTAAAAGAAGAATTATTAAAGAATCCGATATGCCAGTAAATAGATTTCAGTTAAAAAAATTAGTATTTTCTACTCCATTTGTTAAAATAGGAAAACAATTTGGTGTAAGCGATAATGCAGTAAGAAAATGGTGTAAAAAATTAAATATACCATTTAAAAAACAAGAAATTAGCAAATATACTGAAGAAGAATGGGCTAATTTATAGTATTAGTTTGCGCATGTCATGCTTTATTATGCGGTAAACCTGATGCCAAAACCTATTTTTTGGATGCATACGAAACTTAGGCGTGTAAGCTCAACACTTACTGCCGCTCTATTAAATTATCCGTAGGCAACAACTACGCAGATTATTCTGATAAAGTCGTAATGAAAATAGTTTCATTTAGTTTAGAGAAAGATAATTTTTAAAGAAAGAGTCATTTCCTTTGGAGATGGCTCTTTTGTATATACACCTTTAGCTTAATTGGTAGAGCAACGATCTCCAAAATCGTCAGGTCTATGTTCAAATCGTAGAAGGTGTGCTAAGTGAAGTAAATTGCACTTTCATAGTGTTTTATAAGTTGAATTTTTATGAGAAGTGGTATTGCTACTGCTTCTCTTTTTTATTGGAATAAAAAGAAAGAAGGTGAAACAATGGCTAATTTAAGACAAGCCAAAACTGATGATGAGGTCAAAAAGTTAACAGTAAATAATGTAAAAGGTGCGTATCATGATTTAGCCATTGACTACAACCATTTACTAGATTTGGATTATATCTATTGTCCTCATTGTGGAAAATGGAAATCAACTAAAGGTAATGGAAACTTTTATAAATCTAACAAAAGTAAAAGCGGATTTGAGCATTTTGCATGTAAGGCTTGTATTTTAGATTTGTGTACTGACGTAGATCCTAAAACTGGCATTAGAACAGACAATAGAGAAAAAACAATTAACACTTTTAGACAGCTTGATTGGAAATTTAGCGAAAGTGATTATAACGCACAGTTACAAGCTATTAATGAAGGTGTTGGTGAAAAAGTTCGTGGAACGGCTGTTCAAAATCTTATTGTAATGGTAGCTTCTCTTCCACAGTACAATAACACTTCTTATAAAGATTCTGAATTTTCTATTGATGATATAGATAATAATCCAGAAACAAATACGAAAATTGTTCAAAAAACTCTCAAGTCTGCTAAGAAACGTTTTGGAAATAACTATAATAATGAAGAACTTATGTATCTTGAGACGGAATACCAAGACTGGACGACACGTTATCCTTGTGAAAATAAATCTCAGGAACTTTTATTTAAACGAGTATGTTGTAAAGAACTTGAAATAGATAATGCTCAGAAAAATGGCAAGGATACAAAAGATTTAGATGCTACTTTACAGAATCTGCTAGGAAGTTTAAATATCAAACCTAATCAGAAAACTGCATCTGAATTAACTGATAATCTTACATTTGGGCAGCTTATTGATAAATGGGAACAAGAAAAACCAATTCCAGAACCAGAAGGTGAATTTAAAGATCCTGATAAAATTGGACTCTTAATTGATGTATTCTTTAAGGGGCATCTCTCTAAAATGATGGGATTGAAAAATGCATTTTCTTCTACTTATGAGAAGTTCATTTCTAAATATACTGTCAAAAAGCCTGAGTATGATGAAGATACTGATTCAGAAGCATTATTTGATAAAATCTTTGGTCAGAAAGCTGAAGAGGAGGTATAACTTATGCCTCAATTAAAAACTCAGACTGAGATAGAAAAAGATAAACAACAAAAGATAATGGAAACTGTTGCTTGGAGAGCAGGATATTATCGTAACAACCCACATAGGTATGTCATTGATGTACTGGGATTGTCTCTTAAGTGGTTTCAGCAAATTCTCTTGTGGTGCATGATGCATTACAATTTTGTTATGTATCTTGCAGCAAGAGGTCAAGGAAAAACATATCTTACCGCCCTCTTCTGTTGTGTAAGATGTATTCTATTTCCTGGTACAAAAATAGTTGTTAGTTCTGGTACTCTAAAACAAGCTAACGAAGTCTTGTTGAAAATACAAGATGATTTCATGAAACAATCTTCCATATTACGTTCTGAAATAGAAAAATGTAATATTGGTCAAAATGACGCTTCTATTTATTTCAAAAATGGCTCATGGATAAAAACAAGAACAAGTTCGGAAAATAGCCGTTCAGCTCGTGCAAATTGCATAGTTGTGGATGAATTTCGCATGGTTGATGAAACAGTTATCAACACTGTATTGCGTAAATTTTTAACAAGTCCAAGACAGCCAAAATATTTACAAAAACCTGAATATGCTCATATGCAAGAAAGAAACAAAGAAATATATATGTCCAGTGCATATTTTAAAAGTTCATGGGCTTATAGAAAAGCACAAAGTTACACTCTTAATTTCTTTGATGACACAAAAAAATATTTCATATGTGGATTACCTTATCAGGTATCGGTACGTGAAGGATTACTCTCTCGTTCTCAGCTTGCTAAAATGGCTGGTGCAGGTACAAAAGCTTTAAATAAACTTGCAGCATTAAAACAAAGATTATCAGACAATCCAATTATGTCTGATGAAATGCGCAATAACATTAACAATGCAGTTCAAGACATTGTAAATGGTGTAACAACTTCTGCTGGTGCAAAGTTAGATATACCACAAGTGAAAGTAAATCCTTCTGGTTCATCAAGTTATAAACCTCCTAAGGAATCCAAATCAAAAACAAAGTCCGATGCTGCTGAGGTATTTGATTTTATTGAGATTAAACTTAACAATCTTACAGACAAGGCATCTAAGGCTAAAGACAAGATTGATGATCTTCTCACATTCGGTCAGAAGAAAAATCAAACCAAAAAAGCAATCGAAGCTACAACAAAGGCTATTACTGCACAGGAAAAGGCATATAAGAAATATATGTCTTATGCCAATAAGGCTGCGAAAAAACAGAATAGCAAAAAGACAACTTCCTCATCTTCCTCTACAGGTGGGGACTCTTTGTATGATGAGGCTACAAATTATCTTGGTTTGAAATATGTTTGGGGTGGCGCAAGTCTTACAAGTGGTGCTGATTGTTCTGGTTTTACTCAACAGATTTACAAGAAGTTTGGTGTAAGTTTACCACATCATGCGGCTGACCAGGCTAAGATGGGAACAAAAATTACATCGAAGAAAAATTTGCAAGCTGGTGACTTAGTATTCTTTGGAAGCAAGAATAACATCACACATGTAGGTATTTATGGTGGAGACGGTAAGTTTATTGAATCCCCTCATACTGGCGCATCTGTAAGAGTTTCCAAGCTTTCATCTCGTAAGGATTTTGTATCTGGTTCACATTTTAGTGGAATAAGTGGTTCTACAACGACAAGCGGAAGGAATGTAAAAAAGGTCAAAGGTGTATCGTCCAAGACACTTGAACATTACAAGAAACTTATCCGTGAAGGTACTCTTAGTTCAGATGGTATCGCTTCTATTAAGAATGAAAACCTGAAAAATGCATTAAAGGATTATCAGACCTATTATGAGAAAGCAAAAGCTTGCAAGGAACAGGTTGCCAGTCTTACGGATCAGTTAAAGGATTTATATGAGACTTTAGCGAACAACCCGATTGACAGTGCTTCTGATAAGATTGAAAAACTTGGAACAAAGATGGATATTCTGAATGCCAAGGTAGGTAATCTTACATTTAATCCAACAAAGAAAATCGGTACGTCTGATATTGATGGTCTATATAAACAGATTATTAAAAACTACAATAGCCAGTTGTCAGCTTCAAAAACTGCTTATACTGGTGCAACAAAGAGTTATAAATCCAATAAGAGTTCTCTTACAAAGTCTCTTAAAAAAACAAAAGCTAAAAACATTGGTCTTACTCAAAAGGAATTTAATTCTATTAAGAGTAATTTAAAATCCAATAAGTCAATTTCGTATAATCTTATTAACAAGATTGAAAATGACACTCTTAGGAAAAAGTGCATAGCACATAATGAATATCTTCTTGCAAAGAATACCGCAACTGATAATTATAATCAGGCAAAAGCGGATCATACCTCTAATGTACGCCAGGCTAGAAAAGATCGTTTTGATAAGGTGCAGGAACGGTACGACAATAAAGCTGGACTGATTGAGCAGAGAAAGAACGCTGTCTCCAATTCTCTTAATATAGCTGAAGCAAAAGGTCAGTTGATTGGTGAGGCTTACTATACACGTCAGGCAGATGCCGTTAAGTCTGATATGCAGCTTAAACAGGAAGAGGCTGAAAAACTTGCAAAGAAATTATCTACGATTAAGTTTGGCAGTAATGAATGGTATGAAGCACAAGAAGCTTTAAATGGTGTCTATGAATCTATTCAACAGGATGAGCAAGAACTTGCGGAGTTTCAAAAGTCTATTAACGAGTTGAAGTTTGACCGTTTTGACGAGTTGCTTAATAAGCTTGGAGACATCACAGACGAGACAGATTTCTTAATTGACATGCTTGATTCTGACAATCTGTTTGACAGTGATACAGGAATGATTACGCAAGATGGAATCACTGCTATGGGATTGACCGCACAGAATTATGATACATATCTTGCTGAGGCTCAGAAGTACAAAGATGCTATTGCTGATTTGAATGAGATGTATAATGAAGGCAACGGTACAATTGGTTATAATGATTATATTTCTAAACTTCGTGAATATCAGCAAGGTCAGCGTGATTCTATCAAGTCTGCAAATGAAGCGAAGAAAGCTACTGTTGACTATATAAAGCAAGGACTCGATGCGCAGAACGATGCCCTTCAGAAAGCTATAGATAAACGAAAGGAACTTTTAGATCAGGAAAAAGAAATAAAAGAATGGCAACAAAAGATTGCCGATCAGAATAAATCTATTTCCAGAGTTCAGAGACGTTTAGACATTCTTTCGCAAGATGATTCACCTGAAAATCAGAAGACTATCCGTGAGTTGAAAGATAAATTAGAAACATTAAAGAAAGAACAGTCAGATGATTTTTACGATAAGTCTATAGATGATCAGAAAGAATCATTAGATAAAATGCTTACTAATAGCAAAAAGCAAGCAGAGGACTATCTGAAAGATACAAATAAAGTCTTCTCCGATGCACTCACATATGTAAATGCTAACTCTTCACAGGTTGCATCAAATATCGAGAAAATTTCTAAGGATTTGGGCATTTCAATTTCGGACTATATTACTCATGCTTGGAAAGACGGTGGAAACGCTGTAGGTGATTATGCAAGTACATTATCATCTAATGTGCCAAATATCACTGCACAGCTTAGTTTGATTGAGTCGTCATGGGATAGAGTTTGTGAGGCTGCTGATAAAGCCGCCCAAGCAAGTGCTAAGTATGCAGAGACAAAAGTGAATAAAACTCAATCAATTGGTTCACAAAACGATTCAGGAAATTCTGGTAATAACAATGCTGATAAACAACAAGAGTTGAATAAACTCAGAAAGAAAGCAAGTGATATTACAGAATGGATATCTAAGCATTCAGTATCGGCAACACACAAGAAATCGTATTACGGTGCTCTTAATCAGTATCTTTATGATAAACAGCATGGACAAGTTCTGAGTAAGGCTAATGAAGTTGCCCTTGCGAAGAAACTTGGTGTATCTGTAAAAAGTGATTTGTCTGGTAAAAACGATAGGGAAAAAATTGCTTCAGCTCTCAAGAAACTTATAAAAGACGCTTCGTTCTCAACTGGCGGTGTGATTAAGGATCTTGTTAAACTTTCTGATGAAGATGGTATTAGTTTCTTACAACGTGGCGAAGCTGTACTTTCTAAGGAACAGACGCAAGCATTGTTGAATTTTAAGCCTATTATTCCACAGATTAACTCTATTATTGGCAATCTGAAGAACATTCCTATTGAGAAAGTTTCATCACAATCTCCTATTTATCAAATTGACAACAGAACGATTGTTGAAGGTGTCGCTACAGACCAGATTGTTAAGCAGATGGAAGGTGTTGCTCAGAAACAGGCTGAAAATGTTGTAAGAAAGATTAACCAAGCTACTTATGCTAAAGGTACAAGACCTAGATAAAAATATGGAGAGGTGAAATATCCTCTCCTTTTTGATTGGAGGAAATATATGTCAGAAGTGACTAATGAAAGAAAAGTAAGCATTCTTGAAAAACTGCTTCTTGAACGTGATGAACAGATTCGGAAGTTGCAGGAAGAGAACGCTGAATTAGAGAAAGAAATTGAAAGTTTTGGAAGTGATATTCAGGAATTACAGGATATTATTTCTGAGACACAAAAGTTAAATAGAGAGTTTTCTGGCACAAACAGAGAAATGAAAAAACTAAAAAAGAAATATGAAAAAGAAATGAAGAAAATGATGTAAAAAGAAAGGAGGCTACCATGACAATTCAAACTCGTGGTTTTACTTTTGATAGCATAACCTCCGATGAGCTTGGACTTATGGTGTGTGAATTCAATGTGAATACCTCATCTGAAACATCTGGTGGAAATATTGAATTTACCTTGATATCTGCTCCTATCAGAAATAGATGGTACAAAAGTGGAAATGCAAACTATTCAGAAGCGATTAAGTTTGAATTTCAAGTTATGAAACAGAATTTTGAGCCAATTGATTCATATGAATATTCTACTTACGCTAGATTATTACAACGAAAAGATGATTACAAAGAATTTACAATCACAAAGTCTGATTATGATACAGTACATTTTTATGTGCAATTAAATATTTCACCGATTCAAGTCGGTGGCGATATTATGGGGCTTAATATTACAGGCACTACAGATTCTCCGTATGCTTATGGACAAATGATTACAAAGAAAATTTCTACTAAAAATGGTATTGGTATGTTAAAGTTCGCAGATATGAGTGATGAAATTGGTTATATTTATCCTGATGTTGAAATTGACGTTTCCAGTGCTTGCAATCTTAAAATTATCAATGAAACATCGGGTGAAATTTTCAAGCTGAATAATTGCATCAATAATGAAGTTATAAAAATTGATGGAACAATCTTAGAAATCACTTCTACAGCTATATCCCATAAAATCTACAATGATACCAACTACAAGTTTCCACGTATTGTAAATGACATTAACAAGAGAACGAATATATTTAAGGTTGAGGGTAATTGCACTCTTACGATGAAATATAGACCAATAAGGAAGGTGGTGATCTGATGGCTATACAATCATTTAATTTACCTGTTGACTTCTTGAACAATCTTGAAAAACCAATTATCTACATTGCTAAAAAAGATAAAACTTTTCTTGGTGCAGTAAGTATTTATGATGATTTATCTCTTACTTTTAATCTAAATGCTTATCAGACTGCTTCTTTTAAAATCTATAGAGACATCAATGGTAAGAAATATGAACATTATGACGATTTTAAAGAAGATCGTTTGATTATGATTCAAGGTATTGGTTGGTACAAAATTCATGTGGAGACTAATATTGAGAACACTGGTATTTCAAAAAATATTACAGCAAACTCATTGGAATGTACTTTATGTAATAAGCGACTCATTGATTTTCAAGCCAATTCCGATGATGCAGAAGAAGAAAATTCTATTGCAATTAGATTCTATGATTCTACTAATCCAGATGCAAGTTTGCTTACGAAAATATTAAATGTATCTCCCATGTGGTCTGTTGGTCATGTAGACAGTTCATTAGTAAATAAGATAAGAATATTTGATATTAGCGATACTGATGTGTATTCTTTCCTTACTGGTGATGTATCTGAAGCATTTAACTGTTTATTTATATTCGACACATTTAATTGTACAGTCAATGCATATGACTTAGATAATTATGGTGATGATACTAATATATACGTTTCTATGGATAATCTTGCGCAATCTATGACAGAAACCATTGATGAGAATAGTATTATTACTTGTTATTACGTGACTGGTGGAGATGATATAGATATATCAGAAGTTAATCCAAATGGTACGAGAAAAATATATAATTTCGATTATTATTTGCCACAGTTTTCTGCTATTTTGCAACAAAAGCTGAAACTATATAATGAAAAGTATCAATCATTAAAAGATCCATACGAAAAAGTTGTATTAGAATTGCAACAAGAAAAAGAAAAAATTCAAGAGTTATATACTCGCAGTCCATTGTCTGCAAATTCTACAGATTGGTCTACTTATGGATTATATATGTTGCAGTCAAAACAAAAATCATATCAGAATATTAACGATGTTTATTGTGCCCAAGGAATGAATATCCCATCATCATTTAAGTATAATCTATACTCTGAAAATTTGGAATTGTTAAATGCTGTATCAGCAGAATTAACAGTACGAGAGAATGAAATTGAAACTGAAATGAAAGTAAATGAATCCATTCTTACACGATTGAAAAATATACAAAGTGAATTAGATATGAATAAATGGTTTACCAAGGAAGAATGGATCGAATTAGATTCTTATGTAGTAGAAGAAACATATAATGATGATAGTTTTACTACATTGGATAATACAACTGAATCAGAATTGTTTAGTATGGAAAAACAATTATATGATGTTGCATGGAAGGATTTAAACAAAAAGTGTAGACCACAATATCAATACTCTTCTACTCTTTCTAATGTTCTTACTATTCCACAATTTAAAGGATTCTTGAAGTATTTTCAACTTGGTAATTTTATAAGAATGGCTACTGATTACGACACCATTATTAAACTTAGGTTAATTAGCTTTACAGTTGATTATAATGACACGAGTAAGATTGATGTAACTTTCTCTGATGCTGTTCGAGTACATGATATTTATGAAGATGCATCTAGTATTCAAGCACAAGCTAATTCGGCTGCTATGAGCTTTCAGTTCAATAAAAACCAATATGATAAGTCTGTAAATCAAAGTAATTTTGTCGAAGAAATGCGGAAATATGGATTAGATGTTGCAACTGTCCAGATTCATAATGCATCAAATCAGAGTCAAGTTTGGGATGAAACAGGTATGACTTTTAGGATGTGGAACAATGAGCGCAATGACTTCGAACCTGAACAGATTAAGATTATCAATAATATGATGGTATTTTCTGATGATGGTTTTCAGACAAGCAAAATGGCTATCGGTAAGATTCCAATTGACAAAAATGGAAATTATGCATATGGAATCAATGCAGAAGTTTTAATGTCAAAATTAGTGATGTCGGAAAATTTATGGATTGAAAATAACTCTGGTACTTATAAATTTAATGATGATGGATTTATTGCTAAAAGTGGTAATAACTCTGTACGAATTCAACCGAATCAAAGTGGAGAATTATTTTCTATTTATAAGGGGAATAACAAACAGTTTTACGTTGACTCAGATGGTAATGTGCATTTTACAGGCGATTTGACTGGTTCTAGCGGTACATTCAGTGGGAATATATCTGGTGGTTCTATCAATCTTGGCAACGGAACATTTACGGTTGATTCAAATGGAAATATGAATGCTTCTAGCGGTACATTCAGTGGTACAATATATTGTTCATCTGGAACTGTTGGGGGCTGGAATATTGGGACACAAGATTTATCGGCAACATCTTATTTTGGCAGTAATTACTATAGTACAAGAATTATTCCTGGTCAAATTCAATTTACTAATTTATCTGACTCAGACGATTATATATATATAAATCCTAATGGGTTGGGTTTTAATGATTCATTGACTTATATAGGAAAACACAAAGGAATGGTTAGGCAATTTACTTGTCAGGATTTGCATTTCGGAACAACAAATTCTGCTACTGTTACTTGGGATAGTACAACAACCTTAACTTTTGGTGAACCTGAATGTACGAATGTGCGTTTTTATAATACACCTTATATTACGAAATATGGAAGTTATCTAGCAAGAGAAGAATGGTGTCGAGAAAATTTTGCATCAATATCTTCTTTGTCAAATTATTTAACAAAATCAGATGCGAAGTCAAGTTATTTAACAAAATCAGATGCTAGTAAATATACAACTAACTCAGAAGTTAGATCAATTGTAAGGTCAATGGTTAAATCTAAATATTTGAATTGATAGAAAGGAATTAAAATGGAAAAACAGAATAGCACAAACACGGAGGAAGTTGTTTCTTATTCAAAAGATAAGATTCAGCTTCTTTTTAATATACTGAACTCTATGAGTTTTACAGGGATTCAGCAAGCACAAGGAATCGCACAGATTAGTGTAATTCTTAACAACCCAATTGTAGATGACAAAACAAAAAACGCAACAAAGGAGTCACAAGAATAATGAGGTAATCAAATGTCATGTGAAGTATTCAATAATTCAGACTTTGGCATGATTGGTGGTTGTCAACAGACATTTGATGTAGATTTATATGATGTTCTTGATGAAACATATAATATTGCTGCATCTTCATGTGAATGGCGTTTGGCTAAGTATGGAGAAACAGAAGTCTTAGCAACCGAATCAACTGTCAAAGGCACAATAAATATTACAGATAACATAATTCAAATAACAATTCCCTCTTCTGATACACAGAACTTATTTGGTAAATTTACACATCAGTTGGTTATTACAGATAAGTTGGGAAATCAATTCGTAGCCGATCTCGGCAAAATTTCAATCAAACCCATGATCAAGTAAATAAGGAGGATTCGTAATGATTAATACATACGAAAAAAATCAAATTCTTAATAATATTTTTCGCAATGGAGAAAAGACAATTTATATTGGTGTAAGTAAAACAGCTCCAAGTGAAGATGGAACTAATTGTACTGAGCCTACGGCTTCTAGTTATAAGCGTTTTGCTGCAAAATGTGATGCAACTAATTGGAACGAATCTATTCAGGGTTCAACTACAAATGCCGTAGTATTTCGTTTTGATGAAGCACAGGAGTCATGGACAACCGCAGCGTCTCCTGTAACTCATTGGGTAATTTTTGATGCTGCTACTAGTGGAAATATGATGTTCTATGGAGAGCTTATGAGGGCACAGGAAATTCCTGCTGGTGCGGTTCTTGAAATTCCAGCAGAAGGACTAACTACTACTGTACTGAATGCATAAAAGAAAACGAGGTGAAGTATGCGAATAAACTATCACATTTTATCATCCAAGATTTCGGATAGACAAACATTTCGTGAGTATATTCATGGTGCTTCACGATATACTCAGCTTGTTAATACGAGTTTCATTAAAATTAAGAACTCTATTAAAACAGCATTAAAAGCAATATTAAAGCCACGCACAAATAACGTGGCTTTTAATAATTCAAAATTTCTAACAAGAGTCTTGTTTTTGTTCCATGCAAAATCAAGAAATGAGATTAAATTTGATGATGATTCAACATTTTTAATTCGTGAAAATGTCAAAAATAAAGAAGAAAACACAATAAAGATAGAGAATAAAAATACTTCCTCTATAGTTTCTGAAAGAATTGAGTCAAAAAACGATTCTGATATTGTTGTACAGAACAATAACTCTTCTCTTTCATTAAGCGAAAAACTGAAAATTGATAATAATGAGATTCAGCTTAAGAACAACGAAGTTCATACGCAGATAGACATTTTTAATGAATCAAATGAAGATAATAAAATCAATTTTACAAATGGGAAGGTCAATATGTCTGCTTCTTATTTGATACGATTAAAAATGATGAGTGGATCATTAAATAGTTATTATAATCAAACAATCTCAGAAACAGGTAAAAAGAAAATAATTTAAAAGGAGGAAATATATGTCAGAGATATTAAGTAACACTGGTGTTAAGTTGTGGTCTGAAACAGATTACAGCGAATTATGGTTGACTGTATTTGATCAACTTACAGGTCAAGGTGGTAAAAGTAATATTCGACTGATTGATGAGGCTATTGGCAAAATTAACGCCGCTCTTGACGGTTACAAATTTGAATTTTCCTCTGATGAGGATAGACTGTATATCTCTAAAGGAGATTCAAAGTTACCAGTTTCGTTAATTGATTCAAACGGTCACGTTGCGTCAAAAGTTGATGGTGCTACTATTACTATTGACGAAAGCGGTGTTGTAAAAGGAATTCCTGTAGATGATGCTTTATCAGAAGAGTCAACAAATCCTTTACAGAATAAAGTGATTGCTGGTGAATTAAAAAGCATTAAATCTAAGATGGGAACAAATGAGTCTGCAATTAAACAGAATACATCGGATATTACGAGCAATACGAAAAGAATTGAAGCCAATGAAACGGCAATTTCTACGTTAAATGGAACGGGTGATGGTTCGGTAAAAAAGGCAGTTTCGGATGGAATTGCAGAGGTTGTAGCTGGCGCACCTGAAGATTTTGATACGTTGAAGGAAATGTCTGATTGGATTTCTACACATGAAACAAGTGCATCTGCCATGAACAGTCAGATTCAAGATAATAAGAAGGCTATTACGACATTGCAGACTGATAAAGCAGACAAGACAGAAATTCCAACTGAATTACCAGCTAATGGTGGAAATGCGGATACTGTTAATGGACATACCGTAAAATCAGATGTACCAGAAAATGCAGTATTTACTGATACAACATATTCGGATGCAACTCAGATTGAACATGGTCTTATGTCTGTGGATGACAAGAAAAAGCTTGATGGACTGACAAAATATACACCAGATGGTACTACAATTACTGCTGATGAAGACGGTACTCTTCATGGTGTCGCTAAAGTCATAGTAGACACTGCCCTATCCCCAACATCCACCAACCCTGTACAGAATAAAGTTGTAACAAGTAATTTGACTGATTTGAAAAAAGAAACAACAGTCAACTTGTTAAATCCGACTTTACAAACAACTACTCTAAATGGAGTAACCTGTACAAATAATGGGGATGGAACTTATACTTTTAAGGGTACTGCAACATCTACTGCTAGGTTTGAGTTCGGAATTGATGACAATTTAATTGCTGGTAAAACATATAAAGTCTTGGGTATTCCTATCGATGGTTCTTTTAGTACAGTACTAATGGGATGGGATGATTATGGATATTTTAACAAGGAGGGAACTGTTTATGAGAAAATAAGTGATCCTAAACCAATATCGATGCAGGTCATTTCAGGGTATACATGCGATAATCTTGTATTCAAACCAATGCTCACCACGAACCTCTCCGCTACATACGAAGATTTCGTACCTTACACAGGTGATACAGGAAGACTAAACGGAGATGTGGCAGAGTTAAAAGCTGAGGTAGCAAATAACAAGACTGTTGTAGATGCTACTATGTCAGATACCAGCACTAACCCAGTTCAAAATAAGGTAATCAAAAAGTATGTAGACGATCATGCGCCAAACATTACAGTAGATGACTCTCTAGACCAAGAATCTACTAACCCAGTTCAAAATAAGGTAGTAACCGACAGTTTATTTTATTTGAAAAAAGAAACAACTGTCAATCTTTTGAATCCAACTTTGGAAACCACTACTAAAGATGGCATTACATGTACCAATAATGGCGATGGTACTTATACCCTTAATGGTACAGCTACTAGTGCTTATGTAGTATTTAATCTCCAAGGCTTTGTAGACACGCTTAAAAAGCATCTTAATGAGGATTTATTGTTGGTAGGGTGCCCAAAAAGCAATGGATCGTATAATTGTCTTATACACTTAGATAACGGTAGGGTTCATGTAACTGATACAGGTAACGGGCATATATTTAACATAACAGAGTTATTTTCAAGTTTAGTGGCTATTAATATTGAAATCCGTATAGATGCAGGCACGACGGTGAAGGATCTTGTATTTAAACCAATGATTACAACAAATCTAAATGCTACCTACGATGACTTTGTACCTTATACAGGTGACACAGGAAGGCTAAATGGAGATGTAGCAGAGTTGATTAAGAAAGTAACGTTTGAAAGAAATAACTCTATATTTAATACACCTGCTGGCCAACCTGTTATTTACGGCGATACGGCCGGTAGATTAAGTGTAATTAGCGATGAATGGAGTGACGACAAAGGATATGTAATAAAATTTAAGAACGGGAAAGATGCAAAAACTGATATTACTGCATTTGCTGCTGTTCCGGCACATAGTGTACTATTTCTTCAAATATATTCACCAGACGGTATGCCAGTAGAAGTTACGAGTCCGCTATTCTTCTATAATCAAAGTAGTAATAATATACCCGTGGAAAATATACATTGTAATGTTACAGCGCCTATAGGTACTGAAGTTAGTATTGCATTCAACCCGATAGTAATCAAAAACGTTTAGTAGTATAAAGCTTAACTGAATGTCCATGCGACTCTAAAAGAAAACTGAATACCTGAGTTTAACTTACTAGACATCCAAGGACACTATGAAACCATCAAAATGGTATTATTGTAATCTCTTGAAGACACCTTAGCATAGTAGATCCTTCCTCGTCTAGTGAGCTTTCACGAGATATGTAGGGTTGTTTTAGAAAAGATATAAGGCTATAGTCTTAAGATAAAATCAAAATATGGAGGAAGGAATTATGGGAACATTTATCGCAACAAAAATCGAGGAAGCAGCAGAAATTTCTTTAGAAAAGGGGCAGGCTAAATACCGTGCTTACTTTGTTCGTAAAAGTGCAAAGAGATTGTATGGAAAATATCAGGAGGATGTAAATACTATTCTGTCTACTGATGATTACGCAGATGTCATTGTAGAGGAATAAAAATTAAAGGGAGACACATTGTAGTGTCTCCCTTTTTTTTACGATTTTTCCTCTTCTATTATTTGATATTCCTCTTCTATTATTTGATATATAGTATCAGATATTGTAACCTTATGTCCATCTAAAATTCTTTTAATTTGTTCTTGTGTAGCGACACCATATAAGCAATTCCAGAAATGTCTTTCATGTTGTCGTACATCATTGATTAAGCAAATCATTATTTTATCCCCTCTTAATATATTCTAAAAAGAATTATATCACAAAAGTCTAGGGTATGCAGATTATTTTCTGTATACCCTATTTTTTACGTTTTTCTATTATACAAATGCCTTTATTTTTGACACCAGTTTTGACACCAATTATTATGATTTATAATGGTCTAAAACGGTGTAAAATGACTTGAAACCAATTTTTAATATTTTGAAACCCTTGAAAATACAGTAAAATCAAGGGTTTCAGGAGTGGACTAGACGGGAGTCGAACCCGTGTCCAAAAACCAATTCCCTGTCCTTCTACGAGTGTAGTTTATTATTTAACATTCCCTCCACCGCACGAAAACAAACATCCTTGTGGCTTTAGTAGCTTCATGATACGCCCACAGGTGCAAAGCTTAGCCT